>OLSM01000833.1_pt1 | contig 27013 bp, 21 predicted proteins | sample 1672721 | NCBI WGS metagenome assembly OLSM01 (sample SAMEA3136717, study PRJEB25190) | human gut metagenome
CCGCGATTTATAATGACAGGTATGTTCTTACGGCGGCTTTCGGCTATCCCTTTATAGAGCGTCCCCCTCCCCGCCGCCTATCCCCTTGGCGCAATCTTCCCTCCGCCTGCCAGGCTGATTGTTCTTCCTGCGAGCCAGCTGTTCGCACTGTCCGCAGTGTCATAGTAAATGCTGTATCCTCCCGAATCTATATTGCTGCAGGATTGATCTGCATTCGTCAAAACATTTACGTAGGCGTCACCCGACAGTTTCCAGTCTGCATCTTCCGCCAGGGACACTTTTATGTATTTTCCTTTATTATCGCTGTTGATGCTGCCGCTGAAGCTGGAACTTTCTTTCAGCTTCAGATTCACGGTACTGATCTCGTCACAGATTATTCTGCCCTTCAGTTTTTGATCTATGGCAGTCAATGTCAGGTTTCCTCCGTTGCTGCCCGGGGTTCCCCAGTTGTTTATGTTGTTGCCAGATACTTTGGCCAGCACATTACCTTCGTACTTTAATTCCGAACTTTTAAGAATTACATCCGCCTTTGTATTTGTCACATAGAACAGCGGCCCTTCTGTCCTGGATGTCAGCTTTGTATCAGCTGCTTTCAGGTTTGAGGCCCCTTCCCCTTCGTTTTCGGAGCTGCTCCGGTACAGCAGCACACCGTTCTCACCGGAACCGGATAGGTCACAGCCGTTTAAGACTGCTGTGCTGCCGCCTTCTATCATCAGTATCTGGCTGTCATCCGCACTGCCCTCCAGCTTTTCTGCTGTTACTGTCCCGGCCGCAAAGATGCATGGACTGCCGGTACCGGACGACAGCACAGTGCCTCCCTGTACGAACACACTGCCGCTCTTCTCTGCCGCCACGGGCGCACAGCGGGTGCCGCTGGTGGTTACTTCTATATTCTCTGCTTTAATTCTGCCTCCATAGGTAGCCTTCAATCCCCTGGAAGAATTACCCGACGTACTGATCTTCACATGGTTCGCATGTATGAGTGCATCCGTCCCGGTTGCAAAAACTGCGTTCGCCCCCTCAGCCGCCGACGTGATCTCACTTTTGCTGATACTGGACTCGCTTCCTGCAGTTGTAGCAAATACCGCATTTACGCCATAATAATTGCTCTCATCCGCACTGGACGTGTTCCCCGACTTTGTCAGCTTCCCGTCTGTCATGGTAAGCGTCCCTCCGTTCTTTACCAACACGGCATTCTGGTTTTCGCTGCTGGTACTAATGGATTCCGATTCTGAGTTCTCACTCTTCCCGTCCACCTGCAGCATGCCGTTTAACTCAATGCTCCCCTGTGATTCCTCATCTATAAAATCTTGTTCCTGCTCTTCAACGATTACTTCCCCTGAATTTACTGAATCCGTATCTTTATCGTCTGTGCTCCCCTGATGGCTGCATCCGGTAAAGACATATAATAAAACCGCGGTCCCCAGAAATAACTGTATCACCCTTTTCTTCATCCAACCATCCTTTCTGCCCCTTATTACCTCACCATTGTATGAAGAAAATTTGAATACCATGTAGTAGAATTGTGTTTTTTCTGTGAACTGGAAATGACTGTATTTTAAGCCAACGTGTTTGCACTAATGGGCAAACTGGCTCTCATAAAGATTCTTATAGAACCCGCCCACTCTGAGCAGTTCTTCATGATTCCCCTGTTCAATAATGTTCCCGTCTTTCATCACAAGAATCACATCCGCTTCCCGTATGGTAGACAGGCGGTGTGCCACGATAAAGCTGGTTCTCCCCTCCATCATCTTCTGAAATGCTTCCTGTATCTTAATTTCCGTCCTTGTATCGATCGAAGAGGTTGCCTCATCCAGAATCAGCATAGGGGGCAGATTCAGCATAACTCTCGCAATACAGAGCAGCTGCTTCTGTCCCTGGGAAAGATTCCCGCCCTCCTCCTGGATCAGTGTATCATACCCGTCCTTCATCCGCTTAATAAATCCATGGGCGTGAGCGGCTTTGGCTGCAGCTACGATTTCCTCCCGCGGGGTGTCCGGGCGGCCATAGGCAATATTTTCCGCAACCGTGCCCGACTTCAGCCAGGTTTCTTGCAGCACCATCCCATAGTTTGCCCGCAGGCTGTCCCTGGTCACCTCCCGGATATCATGACCGCTCAGGATAATCTGTCCCGCATCCACGTCATAGAACCGCATCAGAAGGTTAATAAGCGTTGTCTTCCCACAGCCCGTTGGCCCCACAATGGCGATCTTCTGCCCGGGTTTCACATCCAGCTTCAGATGCTCCAGCAGCGGTACATCCTTTCTATACGAAAAAGAGACATTCTCCAGCTTCAGGCTGCCGTCCGCCTGCCCCATAACTATGGCGTCCCCGGAATCCGGGATCTCGGGCGTCTCCTCGATAAAATCAAAGACCCGTTTTGCACATGCAAATGCATTCTGCAGCTCCGTCACCACGCTGGAAATCTCATTAAAGGGCTTTGTATACTGGTTCGCATAACTCAGGAAACAGGACAGCTGTCCAACGGAAATCACCCCGCCTATCGCCGTGAATGCGCCCACAATCCCGACTCCCGCATATACAAGCCCGTTTACAAACCTCGTACTGGGATTGGTAATGGAAGAGAAGAATATGGCTTTCAGGCTTACTTCCTGCAGCCTGCGGTTGATCTCATCAAAACGTTCCAGCGCACGGTCCCCGTAACCAAAGGCCTGGACGACCTTCTGGTTTCCCACCATTTCATCCACCAGGGAAGTCATCTCCGCCCGCGCTTCAGACTGTGCCCTGAACATGGTGTACGTTCTTTTTGCTATAAAGCTGGCTACAAAAAGAGACAGCGGCGTGATCAAAATGACCACTAGGGAAATCCTCACATTGATAGAAAGCATAAAGATCAGCGTCCCGGCGATTGTCACAATCCCCGTGAACAGTTGTGTAAATCCCATCAGCAGTCCGTCTGAGAACTGCTCCACATCCGTGATAATCCTGCTGATTGTCTCGCCGTACTGATGGCTGTCAATATATTTTAAAGGAAGGATTTCCAGCTGCGCAAAGGCACGGGTCCTTACATCCTTTACAACACGGTAGGTAATCGTATTGTTGCACAGGTTCATCAGCCACTGCGCTGCACTCGTAATGAATATGACAGCGGCCAGAATCTTCAGAATATAGAAAATAGAGTCAAAATCCACCTGATTTGTTCCTATTATATAATCAATTGCATTTCCGGTCAGGATCGGTGCATACAGAGTCAGCGCAACGGATATCACCGCAAAGACCAGCGAGAGCACCAGATAATGCAGGTATGGCTTAATCAGGCGCAGGATTTTCTTAATAGTACCGTCATGATTTCGTGCCATCTTAGCCCACCTCCTCTCTGGAAAGCTGCGAGTAGCAGATCTCCCTGTAGACCTGGCAGTTCTCCAGCAGTTCCCCGTGCGTTCCGCAGCCTGCAATCTCCCCGTCATCCAGCACGAGAATCCGGTCCGCATACATAATAGAGGCCGCCCGCTGGGATACGATAAACACGGTCATTCCCGATGTGTCTTCTTTGAGCGCCTTTCGCAGCCGGGAATCTGTAGCAAAATCAAGCGCCGATGCGCTGTCATCCAAAATCAATACCTGGGGCCGCCGCACCAAAGCCCTTGCAATCGTAAGGCGCTGTTTCTGCCCGCCGGACAGATTTTTACCGCCCTCGCTGACCATGGTATCCAGCCCTTTCGGTTTTCCCTCCACGATTTCCAGCGCCTGGGCCGTCTTCAGTGCCGTTCTGATCTCGTCATCCGAGGCATTCTCTTTTCCCATTTTCATGTTTTCCCGGATCGTTCCATGGAAAAGGACCGCCTTCTGCGGAACAACGCCGGTTGTCCCCCTCAGATCATCCAGCCTCCATTCCCTCACGTCCGTTCCGTTCACACACACTGCGCCTTCACTGACATCATAAAAACGAGGGATCAGATTTACAAGCGTAGACTTACCGCAACCGGTTCCTCCGATGATTCCAATCGTCTCACCCGCGCCTGCACAAAATGAAATGTGCGACAGCGCAGGCTCCTGGCTGCCTTCATAGTAAAAGGTAACATCCCGCATCTCCACACGCGGCAGAGGATCTGCGGCAGATGCCGTTTTGGTTCCGTTCTGTATGGATCCCGCGCCATCCGTAATACCCGGCTTCAGGTCAAATACCTCATTGATTCTGCCCGCGGATGCCATCGCCTTTGTAAAAGAAACGATGAGATTGGCAAGCGCCACCAGCGCCAGCAGTATCTGCGTCATATAGTTCACAAGCGCAATGACTTCCCCCTGGGTAATCCGTCCTGCCTGCACCGCGCCCCCGCCGTACCAGACAACGGCGATGATGCCCAGGTTCACCAGCACATAGGTCAGGGGATTCAGCAGAGCCGATATCTTTCCGACTAGCTGCTGAAACCGCATCAGTGTGCCGCTTTTATCCTCAAACTCTGCTTTCTCCTGATTCTGTGTTCGAAACGCCCTGATCACACGAATTCCGGCCAGATTCTCCCGTGTAGAAAGAAGAACCTGGTCCAGGCTCTTCTGTACTTTTTTATACAGAGGAATCGTCAGCATCATAATGCCATATATTACAAGGGACAAGACCGGCACGGTGATCAAAAATATAACCGCTACCTTCACGTCGATCGTAAATGCCATAATCATTGCGCCAACCACAATAAACGGGGAACGCAGAAACAGCCTGAGCACCAGATTCACCCCAGACTGCACCTGATTAATATCGCTCGTCATGCGCACAACTAATGTAGAGCTCCCTGCTTTGTCTATCTCCGCATAGGACAGATCACCGATATGGCGGAACAATTCGTGCCTTAGCCCGGTGCCAAACCCAACGGCCGCCCTCGCCGCAAAATACTGTGCCAGAAGCGAACAGCTCAGCCCCAGCACGCCGAAAACAACAAGAACAGCGCCCATCTTCCATATATATGGCACATTCCGGTGCCGGATTCCCACATCAATAATCTGTGCCATAATCAGCGGTACAATCAGTTCAAATGTTGCCTCCAGCAGTTTAAACAGCGGCCCGATAATGCTTTCCTTTTTATACCCGTTTAAAAACGGCAGTAATCTTCTCACGCTTTTTTCCTCCAAGTCCGTTATATTGCACGACTGTATTGTAACAGACAATACCTCTACTGTAAATGTTTCCCATTATTGTAACAGTTCAGACAAGTCTGAACTGGTTACTATTCACGGCCCGGGGGCCGCGCATAGTAACGGCATCTGGGCCATTTAAAGTCGCCTGGGGCGAGGGCCCAGATGCCCGGCTTCATCACTTTAATTGTTCGGATGCCGTGCAGCGGGGTGCACGGCCCCGTGAATAGTAACCTGAACTATTATCAATTTTTTATTTTTTGAGCACGTTTTCTCCATAAAAGTATTGACTTTTTAATCTTAAAAGAATATTGTATTAGTTAAGTAATACAACTACCATTACACTAAATCATGGAGGGATGTTTCATGGAACCACTCATCAAAGTTGAGAACCTGCATAAAATCTACAATCCCGGCGAAAACGAAGTGCGTGCATTGGACGGTATCGATCTGGAAATCGGAAAAGGCGAGTTTGTCGCAATCATCGGGCACTCCGGTTCCGGAAAGTCTACACTGATGAACATGCTGGGCTGTCTTGACGTCCCCTCTTCGGGAAATTACTTTCTGAACGGACACGATGTCTCTAAACTGACAGACAACCAATTGTCAGATATACGCAATAAAGAGATCGGATTCATTTTCCAGGGATTTAACCTGATTGCCAATCTCGATGCTGTCGAAAATGTTGAGCTGCCGCTGATTTACCGCGGACTTGGGAAGCAGAAACGCCGCAGGATTGCGGTCGAAGCCTTGAAAAAGGTCGGATTGGGCACGCGGATGAAGCACAAGCCAAATGAGCTTTCCGGCGGTCAGCAGCAAAGGGTAGCTGTGGCGCGCGCCATTGCCGCACAGCCTCCAATCGTATTGGCCGATGAGCCGACCGGTAACCTGGACACCAAATCCACGAAGGAAATCATGGAGATTCTGAAAGGCCTCCATAAGGGAGGCCGCACCGTTATTATCATCACTCACGATGATGAGATCGCACAACAGGTCAACAGAGTCGTCCGCATCATTGACGGGCGTATCGAAAATGATTATCTGAATGAAGAAAGGGAAGGGGCATAATATGTTTTCCAAAAAGAAAAAAGAACAGGAAGAAATTTTAGACACCATTGATAACGATTTGACCGATGAAGATTTACTTACCGGGGATGATTCCTACGAACTGGAAGATGCCGAAGCGGCGAAGCCCCCTAAGAAGAAGCTTCCCGCCTGGATCATCATCCCGGTAATTGCGGTTCTGGGCATAGTGATCTTCGCGGCCTCAAAGCTAACCACTGGCAGCGGCAGCAACCAGGCGACAACACTGCAGGTTGCTGAAGTCACAACAGGCGATATTAAAGAAGTTTACAATGCAAGCGGAAAGATAGAAAGTGAAAACACGAAGACCTATTATTCTCCCGTCACTGCACCTGTTGCCATCTGCAACGCTGTTGTGGGCAATTCCGTAAAGGCCGGCGATCTCCTGGTGAGCTTTGACACAACAAATTTGGAGCGAGACAACCAGCAGGCACAACTGAGCCTGCAGTCCAGCCTCAATGCATCCCAGGCTACAAAGGCACAAAATGCCAAAGCCATTGACGCGGCAAATGCGGCATCTGCACAGGCTGCAGACCAGGCCAACCGGCTGGCTGATAAAGTAAACGACCTTGCTGCTCAGGTTGACGCCGCTTATGCACAATATCAGGCCAACCAGGCAGAGGCAGACGCCGCTGCCCCGGAACAGGAACGCCTGAAGAAAATCGTCGCGGAACAGCAGGAAATTATCAATACCAACCAGGCAGTGATCGATGAAATAAATACTAACTACGCGGGACGCCGCGCTGATCTTGAGGCTGCACTTGCAAAACCAGACGATCAGAGGACTGCTGATGACACTGCTGTGATTAAAGCACTTCAGCCGATTTTCAAAAAATACGATGATGCAGCACAAGCAATCAATGATGCCCAGCAGATAATCGACGAGACGGCACCTGGCATCAATAATGATCCCGTGAATGATGCCGGTTATGCACAGCTCAAGGCGCAGTATGATGCAGCCTACGCAGAATGGGAAGCAGCTTACAATGCGGCCAACGCACCGGCCACAGACCCCGGAATGTCCTCCGCAGAGCTGGCTAACCTGGATATCAGCGACAACCTTGCCGAACTCACGGCGCTGACCCCCGCCGAGCTTGTGGAAAAGGGCCGGGAAGGCATGAAGGCCGACATGGACGGTGTAATCGCAGCCGTAGATGCGCTGCAGACCAACACAGCCACCCAGGGAATGGCCATGTTCACCATCGCCAGTACCGAGAAGGTTCGTGTAAAAATCGAAGTATCTCCCGATGACTATGAAAAGATGAAGGTTGGCAATAAAGCCACCGTCACCGTTGGAGACTATAAATACGAAGGGAAACTGACAAAGGTCAATAAAATAGCCGTTAATAATGAAAAAGGGAACCCGGTCATCGGTGCAGAGATCCATATCGACAATCCGGATGAAAACCTCTGCATCGGCGCTACAGCCAAAATCACAATGACCGTTGCGGAAGCCGACAATGTACTGGTTGTTCCGACGGAAGTCATCAACACCTCCTCTGAGGGCGATTTTGTCTATGTAATTGAGAACGGTGTTGTAAAGAAAAAACCGGTCGAACTGGGTACCGCATCCACCACACAGATCGAAGTTAAGAGCGGCCTGAAAAAGGGGGATAAAGTGGTAAATGATCTGAACGTAGATATTGAGGACGGCATGAAGGCTACTGCGGCGCCTGCAAAGGGCACGGGCTCCGATGCCGGTGCAGAAGCAGCGAAAGAATAAACGGACTGATTGAGAAAAGAGGACTTAATATGGGACAATTTTTAGAATACGTAAAAATGGCTCTTGATAATATCCGTTCCAATAAAGGCCGTTCCTTCCTTACGATGCTGGGTATCATCATAGGCATCACATCTGTCGTCACCATCGTTTCCATCGGAAACGGTCTGAAAAAAGATGTGGTCGATGCTTCAAACGAACAGAACAACACCGTCACGGTCCAGGCTAATTCCGACGAGGTATCGGACCCCAACTGCATTACGGGCGAAGATATTTCTTATCTGAAAACAACCCTGGGAGATTCCATACAGAGCGTATCCGCCTATTCGGGTACATTAGGATCCATTACAACCCGAAAAGGGAAATTTGATGCCTACGTAGGGCTGACAACTCCTGATTATGAAAACGCACAATACCAAAATCCTCTGGTAAAGGGAAGTTACTTCACGGATAATGATGTTGCAAATGCCAACAAAGTGTGCGTCATAGACGAACTGACAGCACTATACTTATTCGGTAATACAGATGTCATTGGCATGACCATCGAACTGCAGATAGACAGCAATATACAAAATTTTAACATCATCGGCATACGTGAGACTGCTCCGGAAATGATGGAAGCAGAAAAACAGTACCTGGCAATGGGAATGGATAAAAGTATTTCCATCGAGATGCCTTATACTGTCTCTGCAGACCTGGGAACTCCGGTAGAAGCTTTTGCTTCCGTCTCCATCACTGCTGCTGACAAAGACCAGGCATCCAGGATCGCAAAAAACGCGGTACAGATCCTGAATTCCAGACACCAGAATCTGGGCGAAACGCCATTCATCCAGCAGAAGCCAATGGATTTCTCCGATATGTTCGGTTCCATCATGGACGGAGTAACCGCCTTCGTAGCTCTGGTTGCAGGCATATCACTGATTGTCGGCGGTATCGGGGTTATGAATATCATGCTTGTATCCGTCACAGAACGTACCCGCGAGATCGGAATCCGCAAGGCCCTGGGGGCCAAGACAGGATCCATCATCGCACAGTTCCTCTGTGAATCCGCGATCATCTCGGGCATGGGAGGAATCATCGGAATCATACTCGGCGCCGCGCTAACGGCCCTGATCAGCGCCCTTGGAATCGGCGGCATCAAGGCTCAACTTTCCTTCCCGGCGATTCTGATTGCAACCATATTCTCCTGCAGTGTGGGAATCGTATTCGGCATCTATCCGGCAAAGAAGGCGGCCAAACTCAGCCCAATTGAGGCGCTTAGACGGATGTAATAATATTTATTAATAGATTTAACAGAAAATCCTGTGCGCTCTTGCAAAGACAGCACATGATTCTATACAACTTATTCACTAATCTCATAAAACGAGGAGGGTTTTCACATGAAAAAACAAAGTAAGCTTTTAAAAGTATTCTCTATCATCCTGATTGTCATTGGGGCAATTTCCCTCTTGTCAGGTGTGTTTGCTATCGCTATGAAATCAACAATGGATGCGACCTATGAGGCAATGGGTATCGTACCGCCGACGACGTTCTCTTATGTATATTCGATTATTGGCGGGCTGATCATACTGGCAGCCGGTATCATAGGTGTAGCCTATAAATCCAGAAAAATAGTGCTGATTATAGGAATTATACTGGCAGCATACTATGTGTTTAATATTATTTACGCTGCTATGACTACGGGATTCTCCGCATTCAGCCTGGTGGGGCTGATCTGGCCTCTGCTGTACCTCTGGGGGTGGTATCTTTCTGAGTAACGATAGGAGGGGACGCTGAGTGGAAGTGGAATAGGCCTCTTTCCGATGGGGGCGCGAAGTAATGGAACAGCCGTAAGCCTGACAAATGCACATATGCCGTTTTGGGGTGCGGACGCGAACCTAAGAAATTCTAGGAAGCCGACAGCCCCAAAAGTGGAGTACAGGGGACACATCACAAGAAATCTGATGATTTCTTGCGCTGGGTCCCCTGATTTTGTGATTTGGTAATCACAAAATCTCTCCACTTTTGGGGCTGTCGGCTTCCAAGAATTTCTAAGGTCCGCTTTAGCACCCCGAAACGGCATATGTGCATTTGTCAGGCTTACGGCTGTTCCATTACTTCACGGCCCCATCGGAAAGAGGCCTATTCCACTTCCACTCAGCTGGTGCATCCAGGCTGATGGGACTGTGTTACTGGTGGAGGGACTCTTACGGGGGAATGGGGATGGAGTTGGTATAGGTGATCAGTTGACTAGTCAGGAGATAGGGAAGGGACGTTTAAACAGGCATAGAATTGGAATTTTTATTTATTGCTTGGTTATTTTTTACAAGATTGTTGTATTATTGAGGGTTTGTACTTATAATAATAAATACGTGGGTTCTGTGTGTGGTGAAAACGTCTGTAGTTATTCTGGTTCCGGTGGGGAAACGGTATTATGTTACGATGATGACAGATGAGGATTTTCCTGTGAGGAGTATGCGATTATGACCTGGAATATTGCACCCGAAAGCATTTCTTTGGTTATGCTTGGGATTATTTTAATTTATTCACGAAAAGGCAGCCGTCTTCCAACTCTGAAGAACAGAATGTTTCAGGGATGTCTGATGGTTACTTTTTGTGCCATGCTTACTAATATCCTTTCCACAGTTATGATTTATTTTGATCAGATTGTTCCTCTATGGAGCATCTGGATCATCACGACTCTTTATTTTCTTCTTACCCCTCTTATGGGCCTGGCTTATTTTCTTTATACTATGGCCATTATTTATGTCGAAAGCCCGGGGTTAAAGAAGTCTTTTCTATTTTGTTCCATTCCCGGGTTTGGGTATGCTGTACTGATTCTGCTGAATCCGTTTACCAGGAATATTTTCGATCTGACCGCAGTGGAAGGTTATACACGTGGAAACCTGATTATCACAACTTATCTGATTTTCTATCTTTACTGCCTCGCATGTCTTGTTATTACTCTAGTAAATTACAAAAAGATAGACAAGGAGATTTCACGGATTTTAGCTTCATTTCCTGTGCTTGCGTTTCTGGTAATTATATTTCAACAGGCATATCCTCAAATTATTCTTTCAGGTACCGCCGCCACATGTGCTCTTCTTATCATTTACCTTCACCTGCAGAATAAACAGATCTCTCTGGATTACCTGACTAATCTTCCAAACCGGCAGGAACTTTTGAATATGCTTACCCTGCTGCTCACCCGCTATCCTGACAGGCCCTTTACACTTGTAGTCGTGTCGCTGCGCGATTTCCGGCTGATTAACAACGCTTGGGGGCAGCATAACGGAGATGCTTTACTGAAATCACTTTCTCAATTTCTGAATTCCGTTGGTCCGTCCCAGAATGTCTACCGTTTCAGCGGGGATGAATTTGCGCTTTTGTTTCCCAAAGAAGAGGACAGCAGGATACGAAGCTGCATCGTGAAAATACAAGACCACATGACCCACCCATGGGAGGTCAATGACTATCAATTCAATCTGTCGGCAGTCATGGGGGTGATCCGCCATACAGAGGCCGCACAGACGCTGGAGGAGGTCATAACCTCCATAGAGTACGCCGTTGTGCAGGCTAAAACCGGCAGATATGGACAGATCTGCTATTGTGACAGAGAGATGCTGTCCAAGCTGAAGCGAAGACGCCGTATCATACAGATTCTAAAAGACAAACTGGCCGACGAGAGTTTTGAGATGTTCTATCAGCCCATATATGAAGTCAAAACAGGTAAATTTCTCTATGCCGAATCTCTGATGCGGATGAATGACACTCCCATCGGACCTGTTTATCCGTCCGAGTTTATACCAATCGCCGAAGAGACATGGCTTCTCATTGATATTACATACGTCATAATAAAGAAAGTGTGCTGCTTCATCAATCGGCTTCTGGATATGAAGATACCCATCGAATGTATACATGTGAATTTTTCAGCAATTCAGTTTTCCCAGCCAAACCTGGCGGAAAAGGTCTTGGATATCATTCACTGCTGCCACACTCCGGCACATACACTCAAGATCGAGTTTACAGAAAGCACCCTGGCAGAGAATCCGGAGATCGTAAGAGAATTCGCGCTGGAAGTGGAAAAACACGGCATCATGATGGGCCTGGATGATTTTGGCACCGGCTATTCCAACATCGCCACCGTCATCAGCCTCCCCTTCGGTACCGTAAAGCTGGACCGCAGTCTTATCTGCGCATCCATGGAAAACAGCACCTCCGCCCTGGCCGTCAAAAATATGGTGCGCACGTTCCAGGAGCTTGGAATGAAAGTAGTCGCAGAAGGAGTAGAAACCGAAGAACAGAAGCAGCTCGTCATAGACTTTGGCATAGATCAGATACAGGGTTTCTACTACTCAAAACCTCTCGCAGAGGAGGATTTTTTGCGGTTTTTGATGTGATTTGACTGGGGGGGGCGCCTGTCTCCCGTCGGATGCACCAGCGGTCTGTGCCGATGACTGCGGCACTGGAGGGGATGTCTACGGAGGCATCCCCTCCGGCCCCGCAGTCATCAGCACAGACAAGCGTCCCCTTATAAATCCGCCCCCGCCTGTTCCATTATTTTTCTGAGTTTTTTTATGTAGTATTTATAGTTCTCCAGTGAGGTGGATGGCGCCACCTGGTGGTCGGATCCCGGGATATAGCCGCCGCCCCTGATGACAGGCAGGATACGGTCGAATTCTTTGTCAATGGCCGCGGGGCCCTTTGCGATCTCCAGTTTGTTGAAGCTTCCGATAAATTTTAGCTTTGGAAATTGTTTTCTTACCTCTACGATGTCCATTCCCGCATTAACATCCATTGGCAGGAATCCGTCAACTCCGGCATCCATAAAGTTGGGGATCAGACGGGCAAAGTCTCCGTCGGTGTCTACGAAAACATTTCCAACGCCATGCTCCTTGAACAGCGGAATCAGCGCTCTGTAATAGTCTGCCACGAATTCCTCGAAACAGTCCGGGGATACCATTGGGCCGTTCTTTCCGCTTAAGTCCTCCATAAAATAGATGACATCCGGCTGTACGAGGTCTATTACTTTTAATAACTTTGTACGGTAAATCTCCAGTATGTAATCATTGATGGCGTGCAGCAGTTCCGGTTCATCATAGAATGCATACATATGGGCTTCTATTCCAAGCAGTTCCCGGGGTACCCAGAAAAAGCCCTCTATGTTAAGGCGGATAGAATAGTCCCCTCTGTCGTGCCCCTCTGCCAGATGGCCGTAAGCGGCTTCGATCTGCTTATCTGAGAAATATGCTTCCAGCTCTTTCTCTGCGTGCGATTTCAGATTTTCCCAGTCTTCCATGGTTTCTATGACCGGCTTATAGTCTAGCTCCAGGTCTGAACCGGTATTTTTGAGCACCTGCCGGCCGTAGATATCCTGCTTGATGATATGTTCCGGTGTCTCTTCTATGATCTTCTCTTCAAAGCGGCGGAAAGGAAGTACAAAATGGATTCTTCTGACTGGGTCAAAGCCCAGATACTGCTCATATTCCATAACTCCCTGGCCCCACTCTGCTGCAAGATACTTTTCGGTCTGATTTGCTTTATTTCCGACAATATTGTTTGTAATATCCTTGGCTCCGTCTGCAATCTCGGCGGGCATTCCCTCTTCTTTAAACCGGTTCGTGGTCAATACCCATGGATAGAATGTCTCCGCGACTGTGCCTCTTCCTTCGGGTTTCTGAAAATTAAGTGTAGCCTGTTCCCGTTCTCTATTCGTCATCTTTCATTCCTCCACTGTCATTATGATAGTTTTATTATAAAAGGCAGCCTGTAATAAAAACATGGAAATGTAAAACATTCTTTTGTAAAATCCAAAACCAAACCTTTCTCTCTAAAGCCTCAGGACCAGGAAAGATACATGATGTGAAGATGCACTGTAAAGGGACTTCCCCTCGCCGCATTCATATACTAAACCAGGAATTGCTTTCTGTACTCACGGGGCGTGCATCCCACCGCGTTTTTGAATACTTTGCTGAAGTAAAACTGATCTGTAAACCCCAGCGCTTCTGCCACCTCTCCAATGAGGCAGTCATGGCATTCCAGCAGCTTTTTCGCTTCCGTGATCTTCAGATTTATAATGTATTCGTTATAAGTACAGCCCTCATATTTCTTAAAAATTTTACTCAGATACGGCTGGCTTATCATGAATCTGCTACAGATTCTGATGATGCTGTTGTCCTCCGATAAATGGTGCTTAACATAGTGCTCGATCATGGACACCAGCTCCCGGCCTGAGGGCTTTTCAGAAGACAGGTACACTCTGCTCTGCTCCTTTTTCATTGATGCCAGGAGTTTTTGAATCCGGTCAAATAATTCCTCGATCTTGGCCGGTTCTATTGGTTTGAGCAGATAGTCAAAGCCTCCGTACAGAAATGCATCGTGAACATAGTGAAAGTCCGAATAGCCGCTGACTGCGATGCAGACCGCAGGTTTCTCTTCCTGCTGCCCAATGTATTTTATCAGTTCAATCCCGCTTTTTCTTGGCATTTTCATATCCGTAAGCACGACTTCCGGGTGGATCTCTTCGAAGATCTCAATTGCCCGGTCCACGGAATAAGCTTCTGCGATTACTTCAAAATCCCTTATGCGCTGCGAAATCGCCCGTTTTTCTGCTTCCAGAATCGCCGGCTCGTCATCTACTAAAAGCACTTTATACATGTTAACCTCCCTAAACTACTCGAGTTTCATTTTCAGTACAATCGTTGTACCTCCGGTATCATTCTGCCCCAGTATTTCATAGGAAAAGCCTTCTCCGAAGAAAATAGAAAGCCTGATCAGCGTCCCGCTCAGCCCCATGCCGCCGAACTGGAGATTGTCTGTGATTTCTTGGGAGCCGTGATCCCGGTAAAAGGTCTCAATTCTGCTTCTTACCAGTTCCACAGCCTCCTTGGTTACCCCGCAGCCATTATCTTTGATCTCCACAATCGCATATCCGTCAAATTCGACGACATAGATCTGGATAAATACGTGTTCGGATTCCAGAAGACTGTACTTGATTGCATTTTCCACAATGGGCTGGAATGTCACTTTCGGCAGCATAAAATAGTCCAGATTCCCGTCCACTGTGATCTCATAATCCAGCCTCTGGCGGTATCTGCTTTTCATGATCGCCATATATGCCTTCAGGTTCTCCAGTTCTTCCTGCCAGGTCACTTCCACCGTTGTATAATCGGACGCATACCGCATGATCTCGGACAGACAATAGCAAGCATTCGCCGCCTCCTCCCGCTCTCCGTTCTCGCACATGTTTGCGATACTGCCCAGTGTGTTATACATAAAGTGGGGGCTGATCTCGGACTGCAGTATGCCGAACAGCGTCTTGGTCTGCACATCCGCCATCTGCTTCTCCCGCTCCATGGATTCCCGCAGACGGGCCGCCATATCCTCAAAGGCCGTAACCAGAATCATAGTCTCCCAGTCCATGTCCCGGGTGGCCTGATGTTCTGTAAAGTTTTCCAGTTTTGTCCCCTGCATCCTTTTTACAAAGGTATCAATGGGCCGCATGATTTTCTTCGTCACAAACAGAATATACAAGATGGTAAATGCAATCAGCAGCAACGCCACAAGACTGATTCCCTGAATGGTATTCCGCAGTGATTTATACAAAATGCTCTCGGGCAGCACGATCACTGTCCGGCAGGGATAATAGTTGGAACTGGCCATGGTCACGATCTCTTCCCCCGTATCCTGGGCCTTCACATACTGCTCCGTAAGCTCGGCAAAATATCTGATCTTCTCTTTCGGCTGCTTCCATGTCACATCCGCATAAAAGAGATCCGCCTGATCTCCAATGAAAACCATCGTATTCAGATCATAACCGCTCCATTTTACATCGCATATATTCCTGAGGTAAAAATAGTTCTGCTGAACCTCAATATATCCTACGATTTCTTTGGATGGGGTTTTAATGGGTTTAATCTCCGTTATGACTGTTCCCTTTGTGGATGGTTCCCAGAAATCCGCCGCCGGACCCAGAAATACACGGCTGTCAGCCACATTAAAGCTGTATTTGTCCTCAATATAGGCAACCCTTGAAGCCACCTCTTCCCGTTCTGCCTCTGTGTTTCCAGTGCAGATAAAGCTGCCCGTCTTGTCATACACGGCAACACGGCGGATATCGGACTTATTTTTATAGGCATTAACCAGAATCCGCTTTACGTTCCGCCCGGTCTCCTGGTTCCAGCTCTCCGTAAATTCCACCCACAGCTCCAGAAAATGGGCGTTTGTCAGGACGTCTACCGAAGCCTGTTCCATATTTGTCAGCCTGTTATCAATCTGTTCCATTGTAGCAGCCGTTGTCTGTATCAGGTTGCTGACACCGTCGTTGTGGACGGTGTCTCTGCTGTACCGGAAAAATATAACAGCCGCCGCGGTAATCATCAGAATGACAAATACGGCATATGTAATAGACAGTTTCGTCCCCGCCTTCTGTTTTCTCATGTCCTTCGCCCATCTCCCGTCCCTAGCACTTAAGGAGGGCCGCCGCCGTCCGCAGCCCCCTCCTTATCTATCCTATATTTTAGTAATCAAATTCATCTACATTGGATGCATCAAATACAAGAGCATCTCCCAGTACACACTGTGAATCAACAATATCCTTTGCGCCAAGCCTTCCTGCGTCGATGGATGTTGAATCAGGTGTAATTGTTCCTTCTGAAAGCTGGTATGCCGTCTGTACTGCAAGATATCCAAGATCCATACAGTTCCAGAGTACACCGGAATTCAACGGATTCTCGTCGTCTTTGATGTAAGTCTTGAGTGCGTTCGGTGTTGCCAGCCCTGTCATGGAAACGACTTTTGCGTCCGGTTTACTGGATGCAGACTGGTACTGTGCCCCAAGTGCAGGTGTGGCCATGGATGATAGTCCGATTGCCGCCTGGATCTTATCCTCGCCTTCGCCCATACGTCCGATCAAAGTTGCACATTCGCTGTTCACCTTTGTCTCATCGGTTCCTGGATAATATACGTCGGTCTCTTTGTTTTTAATCTTCATGAACTTGTAATCGTCTGTCTCAAGAAGTTTATTGATTGCATCTTCCCATGCCTTCTGGTTTGCATCCGTTCCTGAACTTGATACGAGTGCGATATTGGCAGTTTTGCTGTCTCCGTAGCCCTTATCTTTCAGGTCGTTTGCAGCGCCGTCCAGAAGTCCTTTGGCTGCGCTCTCCGCCGTGATCTGATTTACAAATATGTCCCTGGAATCTTCCTGGGCATCTGCATCGAAGGTAACCACCTTGATTCCCGCATCCTGCGCTTTCTTCAGAGTCGGAGCAATCGCGGTGGGATCGTTCGGTGATACAACGATGACATTAACCCCCTGTGCAATCCATCCCTCCAGAATATCTACCTGTTTCTGGTTCGTCGCCTGGTCCTGGGAAGGCCCGTCATACAGAAGCGTAATCCCCAGTTCGTCTGCAGCCTCCTGTGCGCCTGTCTTACATGCATCGAAGTAATTCTCTCCCTTGAACTTCGGCAGCATTGCGACCGTCATATCTCCCTCCGCATCCTTACTGTCCGAATCCTCCGTCTTGGTGTCCGCCGGCGGCGTCTCCGTCTTAGATACGCACCCCGCCAGCATCGTGACTGCCATAACTGCAATCAGCGCTCCGCCAGTTACCTTTTTCATTAACTCTTTTGCTTTCATACATCCTCTTTCCTTTCCTTTTTATTGTATATATAATACTTGCGTATTACAATCTTTTTATAACGGGTCCGACTTGGCCCTCTCGTGAGAAGTTACTGTGCACTCCCTCCGGGCGTGCACAGTAATGGCATCGGCCCATTTAAAGCAGCCTTCGGCGGGGCAGATGCCCCGAAGCCGTCACTTTATTGGCTCCGATGCCGTGCAGCCATGGCACGGCCTGAACTTTATCCGTGTGAATCCACTTTAATAATCCGCTTTTTCTTCGTACGTTCTGTTACAATTGCACATGCGATCAGGGCAATAATCAGTACCGCCCCCTGTACGATGGTCTGTACATCGATCGGTATATTCATGACCGTGAGGCCGCTGTTCAGAGTTGCAATAATAAGTGTGCCGAGAATCGTTCCTTTCATATCGCCGACGCCCCCCATGATGCTTGTGCCTCCGAGAACTACGATTGTAATGACCTTCAGATTGAAACTGGTTCCCGCATCGTATTTCACGCTTGTAAATCTTCCCAGGAAAATGAATGCAGCAATGGCGCAGACAATTCCGCATAATGTATAGATAACAATCAGCATACGGTCTGTATTGACGCCGGAGTATTTTGTGGCATTGATATTCAGCCCAATCCCATAGAGTTTTCTTCCGAAAATGCTTTTCCCCAGCAGCAGCGTGAACACAACCGCCAGTATGATAAACAACCAGATCTGTATCGGGAGACCGGAGATCGATATATTACCCATAAACTCTGCAAAACCGTAGGAGTAAACACTGTCTCCCTTTGAAATTCCTCTCGCGAGCCCCAGAAACAGGTACATGGTTGCCAGCGTGGTGACCATGGCGGAAATCTTCGCCTTTGCGATGATCACCCCATTCAGCAGCCCGCAGGCCGCTCCTGTCAGCAGGGTTGCCGCAACCGCTGCCACGGTCCCCCATTTTGTATAGGCGATTCCTCCCAGCATGGCGGAAAGGATCATCGTATTGCCTACAGACAGGTCGATTCCCCCTGTGATGATGATAAGCGTCATAGGCAGCGCAACCATACCGATCTCCACAATGTTTCTGAGCATTACGTTGATAATATATGGCGCGGTCAGAAACGACGGGCTCTTGACCGCGATTCCGCTGAATATGACCAGCCAGATCAAAAACAGGGCTTTATTAAATGAAAACTTCAGTACTTTTTTCATTAGGCTCTCTCACCTCCTGTTTTTATCAGCTTTTCTGCCGGAATCACCCGTTTTTTCTTCAGATATTTAGCCCCGCTCACAACAACTGAAATAATAATGATTGCACCTTTTACCGCATCTGACCAGTTGGGGCTGATTCCCAAATAGTTAATCGCCGGTGCAATCAGAGCCAGGATAAAGGCCCCGATTACCGTACCAATGATCTTTCCGGATCCGCCGGCCGTACTGGTTCCTCCGAGTACGACAGCGGCGATAAAGGTCATCTCCAGCCCGGTTCCCATTGTGTTTGTGACACGCTGTCCGGCCGTGGCAATGATGATGGCCGAGATTCCAAACAGCGCGCCTGCAATGGCATAGGTAATTACCACTGTCCGGTTTACATTTACCCCGGCGAGCCTTGCGCCGTTGGCATTATTCCCAATCGCGTAAATCTTCTTGGAAAACTTGGAATACTTCATAAACAGCAGCGCGCACACTGTCACGATCAGACAGATCAGTACGCTTGCAGGTATGATTCCAAAGATCTTGGCATCAAACGCCAGCCAGGTAAAGCTTGCGGGCAGATCGTAAATCGAGCCCTCCACCAGCAGCGGAAGTACTCCCTGGAAGATCTGGGTTGTCGCCAGCGTTGCCACGATAGCCGGTATCTTCATCTTGGTTATGAACAGGCCATTCAGGGTGCTTAAGCCTGCTCCCATCAGCATCGCCGCCGGAAGGAGCCCTGCAAAGGGAACTCCTGCTTTCCCCAGAGCGGCGGTAAACAGGCAGACCACCGAGATCAGCGCGCCCGTGGAAACATCGATATTGGAGGTGATGATGATCATATTCATGCCTATGGCTGAAATCAGGATGTAGCTGAATGTATTCAGCAGGCTCATCATATTATTAATCGAGTAAAAATCTCTTGCCAGCACGCCCAGAAGCAGCAGTACCGCTGCCAAAAATACCGCAAGATAAAATTCTGTTGTCAGAAAGGATGCTTTCTTTTTCTTCTCAGTCATCTGTTAGCCCTCCTGCCTGTCTTTCTTAGATTCCAATGCAACCGTCAGGATCTTTTCCTGTGTTACATTTTCCCGGTCAAAGCATCCTGCAATATAGCCGTCCTTCATAACATAGATCCGGTCACACATGCCGATCAGTTCGGGCAGCTCGGATGAAATCATAATGATCGTAAGGCCCTTTTGCGTCAGTTCACTGATGATCTTATGTATCTCTGCTTTTGCGTTGACATCAACCCCCCGGGTTGGTTCATCCAGAATCAAAAGCTTCGGCCCCATTGCCAGCGCTTTGGATACGGATACCTTCTGCTGGTTGCCCCCGGACAGGTTCGCAACCAGGAAATCCGGGGCCGGAGCTTTGATTCCAACCTCCTTGATGTACGCTTCCCCTTTCGCTCTCTCCTTTTTTTCATCCAGAAAGCCGGGACCTTTGCTGAAGTTTTCCAGCTGGGGGAGTGAAATGTTCTGTTGAATGCTCATATCCACAATCAGGCCGTACTTTCCTCTGTCCTCCGACACATACACGATTCCGTCTGCCATGGCATCCTTATAACTGTGGATGTTCAGCTTTTTTCCTTCCAGCCAGACACTGCCGGCCGCCCTGCCGGTGAACCCGCAGATTGATTCCATCAGCTCTGTGCGTCCTGCCCCTGCAAGGCCGGCAAATCCCAGAATCTCGCCTCTATTTACATGGAAGTTGATATTCTCCAGAAAACCCTCATCATAGTATCCCTCTACCCGGAATATTTCCCCGCCGATGACAGTCTCTGACTTGGGATAATAGCTCCCCATCTTTCGTCCGACCATATCGGCCACTAATTCGTCTTTATTTGTCTCTGCAATATTTTTTGTAGAAATGTACTGTCCGTCCCGGACAACCGTCACTCTGTCGCACAGTTCAAAAATTTCTTCCATACGATGGCTGATATATACGATTCCAAGCCCGCTTGATTTGAGGTCATTGATGATCTTAAACAGTGCCGTTACTTCCCGCTGTGTCAAGGATGCAGTAGGCTCGTCGAAGATGATAATGTTCGCATCAAAGGTCAGCGCCTTTGCGATTTCAACCATCTGTTTCTGTGCCATGCCAAGTGTTTTTATCTGTGCATCCAGGCTTATCTTTGTATTCAGACGCTGGAAGATCCTCTCCGCCTCTTTCCTCATTGCACTGTAATCCAGCACCTTTATGATTCCTGCTTTCTTAGTCATCTCATGTCCAAGAAACAGGTTATCGAGCACTGTCATTTCTTCAAACAGACTTGTTTCCTGAAAAATAATGGATACGCCTTTCCCATAGGCTTCCATCGGATTGGCAAAGTCTTCTGTTTTGCCGTTTACCACCATTGTTCCGCTGTCGGCCTTGTGTACGCCGCAAACCACTTTCATCAGGGTGGACTTCCCGGCCCCGTTCTCGCCGCAGATTGCATGTATCTCGCCGCTCTGCAGATTAAAATTAATGCCGTTCAACGCCAGAACTCCAGGAAATGTTTTTACAATATCATGCAGCTCCAATATTGTCTGCCCCATGCTGTCTCCTCCTTCCTTGTACATTGTAAAATAAGTAACTGATTTTACGATGTACTAGTTTATAAAAATAGTACAGGATCTGCGGCTGAATAAACATGGAAAATCTAAATGGTTTTATATAAAATACAATCTGGGGTTTCTTCCCTTTTACGATTGCGTTATTTTTACTTCTTTACTATAATGGAGATAATAATCACTTTCTATGGAGGTTCCATTTTATGTGGAAGAGAAAAGTACTGAAGCAAAAGGCACGGTTTTCTGTGAAAATTAACTACTGGCGTATGATTGCAGTCTGTTTTCTGGCTGCAATGCTGACGACTGCCTACACTTCCTCTACTACGTTTCTCAACCAGTATGATCCGGAAACTGAAGTACATGCGGATACCGAACCAGCCGTCACCGGCGGCCAGTCTAACTCTGCAGTCATAACGGATACCGTAGAGCAGATTGCCGATACGGATCAGGAGGAAACGATTCTTACGCCCCCTGTCAGGACTGCTGCACAGCTGCTTATCGACATGTATACCAGCGGAAAGTCCGTACTCTTTTCCATATTAAAGACCGTGAACAGTATTTTTACCGATCACTCCTATCTCTCCTCGCTCTTTCTGGCCGCCGGCGCTGTTACAGCCATACTCTTTCAGTTTTTTATTGCAAACCTGATCCTGGTTGGCGAACGAAGATTTTTCCTGGAGGCACGGAACTATCATCAGACCAGAATCAGTAAAATCTTCTTCCTATATAAACTGAGATACATACGCAATCCGGCCTGGATTATGTTCTGCCGTAATGTGTTCCAGTGGCTCTGGAACCTTACCGTCATAGGCGGTATCATCAAGCACTACGAATACAGCATGATTCCCTTTATTCTCGCAGAGAATCCGGCCATTTCACGTAAAGATGCGTTTCAGCTGTCCCGGCAGCTGATGCACGGAAATAAATGGAGAATGTTCCTGCTGCACTTTTCGTTTTTAGGCTGGGAGATTCTTTCGCTCCTGACTTTGGGAGTACTGGATTTTCTCTATGTGAATCCCTATATGACCGGAACAGATACTGAACTATATATGGAATTGAGACGCAGCTATGTGCTGTCAAGGGCTCCGCACTACGAGGCATTCAATGATCCCATGCTGGAACGTGTTCCCTCCGAGGATGAGCTTCTGATCAGCAAGGCGCTTTACGATGACTCAGAGGGTCCCTATACCAAGATTTCATATTTTGCACCGGACCAGTATCCGGTGTTCCTGTATTCTATCCAGCCGCCTGAAAGGGCTGTCAAAGCCCCCATACAGGCCGACAAAAAATATAGCTTTGTGTCCTGCGTATTCCTGTTCTTCGCTTTTTCCATCTTAGGCTGGATTGTGGAGAGCGCAATTCACCTCATACGCGACGGAGTCTTTCTAAACCGGGGATTCTTATTCGGCCCGTGGATTCCGCTCTATGGCGTCTGCGCACTGATACTGCTGATCTTTATTAAGAAGTTTGCACACAGGCCGATCTTATCTTTTACAATGATGATGGCGGCTTACATGGCCATTGAATACCTGATGAGCTGGCTGCTGGAATACGAATTGGATATCATACAATCGGATTACACCGGTTATTTTATAAACCTAAATGGCCGCACATTTTTAGGCGGAGCCGTGTTCTTCGCGATGATGGGCTGTGCATTTTTGTATTATCTGGCTCCCAGATGGGAAGAAATGTTTTTAAGGCTGCCTTTATATCTCCGCATAGCTCTGTGCATCGTACTGTGCATACTTTTTGTCACCGATCTCATCTATGCCGCGCTGCATCCGGAGCTGATTTCCCGGCTTTTGAATCCGGGGACGATTTTTATGAGTGTGTGAGTGATTTTAAGATCCTCTGCTTTATACACGGGATGTGTTACATACTTGAATTAAGAAAGGACTATGATTATGAGTGAAATCTATGTAAGCAAGGAGCATTTTACGGGGAAACCCGACTGCTCCGGCCGGACTGACAAAGAAGCCCGCGTTTATGACCTGTTGGATCAGCTGCATATTCCCTACGAGGGCGTTGACCATGATGTTGCACCTACGATTGAAGCCTGCAGGGCCGTGGAGGAGGAACTCGGTATTCTCCCCTGCAAGAATCTGTTTTTGCGCAACCGACAAAAGACCACATTTTTTCTTCTTCTCATGCCCGGAGAAAAAAAGTTTTTCACAAAAGACCTGTCTGCGCAACTGGGCATCTCACGCCTTTCCTTTGCGGAGCCGGAATTTATGGAGCAGTATCTGGGACTTACACCCGGTTCAGTCAGTGTGCTCGGACTTATGAATGACAAAGACTGGTATGTTGATCTGCTGGTTGATAAGGAACTCCTGGATCAGGAGTATATGGGATGCCATCCTTGTATGAATACCACAAGCCTGAAAATTAAAACCGGGGACATATTGAAGAAGTTTTTAAAATATACCGGCCATCGCTACCGTGTTGTATCGCTCTGATGAGGGGCGCGAAATGAATGGCCGTCTTTTTTCAGGCAGTTCACCGTTGCTTTTTTACAGAAAAAATAATATAATCTTATATATTCACTAGTACATCGTAAAAAAGGCGGCTGACCCTTAAGCTCAGTTCAATTTCGGAGAATGCTGCTTTACAAACGCAGATATGATGCTTGCACTGAGACTTGGGCACAGCGCTATCGAACATGTAAGCCAGTTGAAGTGCCGTTAATGATTAGGCGATGTGCCAGATACTAATCTAATTACGAAACAGAGGGACCAGATTATGAAAAAAAGAGTTGTTGTCGCATTAGGACACCGTGCTTTAGGAACTACGCTTCCGGAGCAGAAGGTCGCCGTAAAAAATACAGCCAAATCTATTGCTGATTTAATCGAAGAAGGATACCAGGTTGCCGTTACGCACAGCAATGCGCCGCAGGTCGGCATGATCCACACTGCCATGAATGAATTCGGCAAAACCCATGATGATTATACCGCTGCCCCCATGTCTGTGTGTTCCGCCATGAGCCAGGGCTATATTGGCTATGACCTGCAGAACGGCATCCGAGAAGAGCTTCTGAACCGTGGGATCTACCGGACAGTCAGTACGGTACTGACCCAGGTGATCGTTGACCCTTACGATGAAGCATTCTATACTCCCACAAAAGTACTGGGACGTTACATGACAGCCGAGGAGGCCAATGAAGAACGCAAAAAAGGAAATTATGTCATCGAGGAACCCGGAAAGGGCTTCCGTCGTGTAGTCTCCGCTCCTCATCCGGTTAAGATTGTAGAACTGGATGCAGTAACTGCCCTGCTGGATGCGGGACAGGTTGTCATCGCCTGTGGGGGAGGCGGAATCCCCGTCCTGGAACAGGACAATCATCTAAAAGGAGCCAGCGCGGTAATTGAAAAAGACCTGACAGCCGGCAAGCTGGCCGAAGGGATCGATGCGGACGAACTGATCATCCTTACCAGTGTGGAACAGGTATGCATCAACCTGGGCAGGCCGGATGAAGAAAAGCTTGGAAAGATTACTGCAGCCCAGGCCCGGGAATATATGGAGCAGGGCCATTTTGGCATCTATAATATGCTTCCTAAGTTCCAGGCCGCAGTGGAGTTTATCGAAAAGCGTGAAGGACGCAGCGCCCTTATCACTTCATTTGATAAAGTCAGCGAGGGAATGAAAAGAAAAGCAGGAACGATTATCTGCTGACATTTTCTGTGATAAGTAGGATGCTTATAGCTTCATAAAAAGATAATATATTTTAACAGAAAAAAGACGGCTGTCGTCAGCCGTCTTTTTTCTTTCCTGTAAATCTAAAGGGACAGGTGTGATAAAATACAATCACTCCTGCCCCTTTTTCCTGCTCTCTCTGTCTGCAATTCGGCAGCGCCTGCTCATTTGGCGCTGTATGACACACTTTATTAACCGCGGGGCTGCCCGCTTTATTTCTGGTTAGCCGGCTCAACAGCCACATTTTTGCCTTTTATCTTTGCATGATCCATCGCACCGAGCACTTCTCTTGCATATTCTTTCGGCACTTCTACAAAAGTGTACTTATCGTACATATCGATAGATCCGATTAGTTTACCCGGAATTCCGCTCTCTCCGGCAATTGCCCCGACGATATCTCCCGGTTTTGCCTTGTTTTTCTTGCCTATATTAATGAAAAGGCGAACCATGCCTGCCTCCTCTGCCCCGGTATCTCCGAATTCTATATCCTCCGGTCCAGCTTCATTTTGTCCGGAGCTGAGCTTCAGGAAGGCTGCCGCCATGTCCATCGCCGTATAGTCGGATTCGTTTACCTTATTTTCAATGGCCTGAAGATACTTTGTCAGATCCTCTGTCTCGATGATGTTGTCGATCTCTCCGAGTATATTTTCGATCTTTGTACTTTCCACATCATTTAAGGAAGGAACCTTCTGCGCATAGATCTTGGTCTTGCAGTAGCGCTGGATCTCTTTTAACTTATAGACTTCTTTTCCTGAAACGAATGAGAAAGAACGTCCCTCGCGCCCTGCCCTTCCAGTTCTTCCGATACGGTGTACATAATATTCATCGTCCTGCGGTAGGTCATAATTGAACACGGCTTCTACCTCATCCACATCGATCCCTCTCGCGGCCACGTCTGTCGCCACAAGAATGTCTGTCTTACCGGAACGAAATCCCTGCATTACCCTGTCACGCTGCTGCTGTTTCATGTCGCCGTGCAGTCCCGCGGCAAAATAACCTCTGCCCAGCAGTCCATTGACTAGGATATCTACCTGTTTTTTCGTATTACAGAATACCACCGATAACTTTGGTGAATAGATATCCAGCAGACGGGCAAGAACTTCTTCTTTGCTCTTTGGTTTTACTTCATAATAATACTGCTCAATATTCGGTACCGTCAGTTCCTTTTTTGTAACTTTAACGATCTCCGCATTTTTTTGGAACTTTTTCGTGATATCCAGAATTGCCTGTGGCATCGTCGCAGAAAAGAGAACCGTCTGCCTGTCTTCGGGAACCCCTTCCAGAATAGTCTCGATGTCTTCGCGGAATCCCATATTCAGCATTTCGTCCGCTTCGTCCAGTACGATGGTGCTGACCTCATCCATCTTAATTGTTTTCCTTCGCATGTGGTCCATCACACGCCCCGGAGTCCCGATAATCAGCTGTGTGCCGCTCTTTAAAGAACGGATCTGTGTGACAATTTCCTGTCCTCCATAAATGGGCAGCACTTTAATGCCGTGCATATATTTTGCAAGATTGCGGATCTCTTCCGCCACCTGAATAGCCAATTCTCTTGTAGGGCATAAAACAACTGCCTGCAGTTTCTTATTCTTAGGCTCTAGCTTCTCCAGAAGAGGAATTCCAAAAGCAGCCGTCTTACCGGTTCCTGTCTGTGCCTGGCCAATTACATCTTTTCTTTCCAATAATACGGGAATTGCCTGCTCCTGTATAGGTGTCATCTGTACAAAACCCATTTCCTCCACGGCACGAAGTATGCGGGAATCAATTGCTGCGTCTTGGTATCTCGTTATTTCCATTCAAAAATCCTTCCTTTATTTCAAGCTTTTCACACAAAAAGACAACACCCGTGGTACAAGGGTGTTGTCCTTTCCTTCTACGAATCCTTCTTATTATACTGTGTACTTTCCGACGCTGTCAAGTAATTTGAAAAAAAGAATATTTTCCAAATTTCCGCAGCACAGTCAAATGCAGTTTATCCGTGGGTATGAAGCAGGTGATGGGACTTCTCTCCCAACGGTTTTTCCAGGTATTCTTCATAGAGCTTTATGATCTCAGGATTATCATGGGAAAAGCGCAG
>OLSM01000848.1_pt1 | contig 26700 bp, 19 predicted proteins | sample 1672721 | NCBI WGS metagenome assembly OLSM01 (sample SAMEA3136717, study PRJEB25190) | human gut metagenome
TCATGAACCAGAAGGCATTCCGTCTGGCAAGTAATTATATTACTTACCGTTATAAAAGAGCGTTGGTTAGAAAGTCTAACTCTACAGATAAACAGATATTAAGTCTGTTAGAGTGCAATAACGAAGAAGTGATTCAGGAGAATTCCAATAAGAATCCAACAGTGAACAGCGTACAGAGAGATTACATGGCAGGTGAGGTAAGTAAGGATATCACAAGACGTTTCCTTCTTCCGCCAGAAATCGTTGAGGCACATGAGAGTGGAGTGATTCATTTCCATGATTCTGATTATTTTGCACAGCACATGCATAACTGCTGTCTGGTGAATCTGGAAGATATGCTTCAAAACGGAACAGTGATCAGTGACGTTATGATCGAGAAGCCAAAGAGTTTTTCTACTGCATGTAATATTGCAACACAGGCAGTTGCCCAGATTGCAAGTTCTCAGTATGGCGGACAGAGTATTACGCTTTCCCATCTAGTTCCTTTTGTACAGATCAGTCGTGAAAAATATCGTCGAGATGTTCGCGCTGAATTTGAAGCAGAAGGTCTGGAAATGAATGAGCAGAAGATAAATGAAATCGCAGAAATGCGTGTAAGAAAAGAAGTAAAACAGGGTGTTCAGGTTATTCAGTATCAGGTAATCACTTTAATGACAACAAACGGACAGGCTCCATTTGTTACGGTATTTATGTATCTGGATGAGGTAGAAGAAGGTCCGGCAAGAGATGACCTTGCTATGATCATCGAAGAGATGCTCAACCAGCGTATTCTTGGTGTTAAGAATGAAAAAGGTGTATATATCACACCGGCATTCCCTAAGTTAATTTACGTTCTTGAAGAAGATAACATTCATGAAGGAAGTAAATACTGGTATCTTACAAAGTTAGCTGCCCAGTGTACAGCAAAACGTATGGTTCCGGATTATATTTCAGAGAAAATCATGAAGAAGTTAAAAGATGGAAACTGCTATCCATGTATGGGCTGCCGTTCTTTCTTAACTGTATATCATGATGAGAATGATAAACCGAAGTTTTATGGAAGATTTAATCAGGGGGTAGTAACCATCAACTTAGTAGATGTAGCCTGTTCTTCCGGTAAGGATATGGAGAAGTTCTGGGAGATATTTGATGAGCGTCTTGAATTATGTCATGAGGCACTTATGTATCGCCATAACCGTTTAAAAGGAACACCATCTGACGTAGCTCCGATTCTCTGGCAGAATGGTGCATTAGCACGACTTAAAAAAGGTGAGACAATTGATAAACTCCTGTATAATGGATATTCTACTATTTCTCTTGGCTACGCAGGACTTTGCGAATGTACAAGATATATGACAGGAAAGAGTCATACAGATCCGGAAGCAAAGCCATTTGCACTTGAAGTAATGAAGCATATGAATGAAGCCTGTGCGAAGTGGAGAGAAGAGAGTCATATTGATTTCAGTCTTTACGGAACGCCACTTGAATCTACAACGTATAAGTTTTCCAGATGCCTTCAGGAACGTTTTGGTATTATTCCGGGAGTAACCGATAAGAATTATATTACAAACAGTTATCATATTCATGTAACAGAGGAAATCGATGCATTTGATAAATTAAGCTTTGAAGCACAGTTCCAGGAACTTTCTCCAGGAGGAGCGATCAGTTATGTAGAAGTTCCAAATATGCAGAATAACATTGATGCGGTATTAGCAGTTATGAAACATATTTATGACAACATTATGTATGCAGAGCTTAATACAAAGAGTGATTACTGCCAGTGCTGCGGTTATGAGGGAGAAATACAGATCATAAGCGATGAACATGGCAAGCTGATCTGGGAGTGTCCAAACTGCGGTAACCAGGATCAGGCAAAGATGAATGTAGCAAGAAGAACCTGTGGATATATCGGAACACAGTTCTGGAATCAGGGAAGAACACAGGAAATTAAAGAAAGAGTAATGCATTTGTAGACAAAACCGGAAGAGCGCCCATATCAAAGAGGGCGCTTTTTCCATTTCTTTATTTTTGACAGAGAGAAGATGAGAAGAGATGTTGATTATCTATCCATTTTCGCCCTAAAATATATAAAATAACGGATTGTAAATAGAGTGTGGATATTGTAAAATATAACTATTAACTAAACACATTTTAGAACAGACACTCTGTTTAATTTTTTTGGAAGAGGTGATATATTATGTATTATGGTGAGATCAAGAAGTGTGATATTGCGAACGGACCCGGTGTCAGAGTGTCCCTTTTTGTAAGCGGATGTACGCATCATTGTAAAGGATGTTTTAACGAGGAAACATGGAGTTTTGAATTTGGACAGCCTTTTACAGCAGAAACAGAAGAGCAGATTTTAAAATTATTAGAGCCTTCGTATATATCAGGTCTTACAGTATTAGGCGGTGAGCCTATGGAATATATGAATCAGGAAGCCCTCCTTCCATTTCTTGAAAAAGTAAAAGAACGTTTTCCGGAAAAGACAATCTGGTGCTTTACAGGATATGTTTTTGAAAAGGATATTTTAAATAGAATGCTTCCAAAGTGGAAGTATACAAAAAAGATGTTAGAACAGATTGACTACCTTGTGGACGGACCATTTGTAGAAGCGAAGAAGGATATTACACTCAGATTTCGTGGTTCTTCTAATCAGCGAATAATAGATGTAAAAAAGAGCCTTGAAACAGGTGAAGTTGTTCTATGGGAAGAACAGTAGAGCACATTAAGATAGTAGAAGAGGATTTAAGAAGGGGCTGTCGCATCAAAAACAGCCCTACCCTATGGCAGGGATTCATGCATTGCATGGAATCGCTGCCATATTTTTACGAACAAGCGTGGGACCTATGGTATAATCGCAGATGACGTGCGTTTTGCTACTCAACTTTCGAACGTTTATGGAAACGCCATTCGCGCTAAACTCGCGGCCGCTCAGACAACGCGCTCGGTGGCGGGTTCGTTCTCAAGTTTCGTGACGCAAAACCTGCAAAGCATCTGCTCTTTATACCATAGGCATCCACGCTTTTTTCATAAATTTTCGGAATCCGATTCCATTGCAAATACATGAATCCTCGCCATTCGCCACGCCCGATGCCAAAAGCTGTTTTTGTTTTCCCTGTCTGTGGCAAAGCAAAAGAAAAAAGAAGGGAAGATCTGGAACGGATCACCAGCGGGTATGGGACACAGCTGAGGATGAACCGGAGAATCCAGACAGAAGGCTTAGATAAGTGCGCTTTTTCAGCAGTACAAGTGCTGTAACTGTATCAAATTTATAAATTAAATTTATCCATGCTTATGTCTGGAAACTTTTTTTGGTACAGGGTCTTTTGTTGTGAGAAACTGTACCGCTATTCCTAAAATGCAGAGCGCAAGTGTTAATGTTGCACTTGAGTTTGTGGAAGAAAACTTTGTAATTCCCATATATTCTGCAACACCGGGAAGAAGCCCGGCAGCGGAAGAACCGCATACGATTGCGGAAGTAAGGATAATAACCGGACGCATATATTTTACAGCAAGTACGCCAACAATAAGTCCGGCAATTATGTTAATAAAGAACTGGATATCTCCTTCAAATGAAAATAATGTACCCGCAGCACTAAATGCAAAGGTAAAACATAGGATGAAAATTCCTATCCGGTAAATCCACAGGGCAAGAGCTGCAATGACCGCACCGCCAAGAATAATGCAGAGAACGGATGCAAAACCTTCGACATGAAGAAGTTGGGAGGCAGCTATCTGACCGATAAAGAGTCCGATGATGAAACCGGTAATACTCATAAAAACTTTGGACAGTTTATAACCAAAGAAACATCCAAGAAGAGCAAAGACAAGAGCAATTACAGAGCCAACAATCTTATAGGTGGTATCGGCTTCGGTTATGAGTCCGAGAAAACCATTATTAATAAAACTGTTCAGGCTGTCGCTGCTTCCGGAATTCAATGGAAGAGTGCCCATCAGGGAACTGTAGTCAATATTTAACAGGGACAACATAAAAATACCTTCTTTCGTATTGGATTAAAAAAATTAGATAGTTTTTCATTTTTTATTAATGATGTTATTTTAAATTCTGCTTGTGCTGATTTTTAGCTTAACATAATAAAGTATATTCTGCAATTTATTTCAGATAGAGTATTTTATAGATTTTTACGTGAAAAGATGATATGATAATACGAGTTGATTTGTAACTGTTTAAAGTTACATTTTAAAGTTACATTGTATAGATTGGGAAAGAGAGGAATTAGAGATGTCAAAGATTAGAACAAGATTTGCACCAAGTCCTACAGGAAGAATGCATGTCGGAAATCTTCGTACTGCTTTATATACGTATTTAATCGCAAAGCATGAAGGTGGAGATTTCGTTTTAAGAATAGAAGATACAGATCAGGGACGTTATTGTGAGGAAGCACTGGGTATTATTTACCGTACTTTAGAGGCAACAGGTTTAAAGCATGACGAAGGTCCGGATAAAGATGGCGGATTTGGCCCTTATGTTCAGAGTGAACGAGTGGCATCCGGTCTTTATATGGATTATGCAAAGAAACTTATCGAAAAAGGCGAGGCATATTACTGTTTCTGTGATCAGGAAAGATTAGATTCTTTAAAACAGAACGTAGGTGGAAAGGAAATCAGCGTATACGATAAACACTGCCTGCATCTTTCTAAAGAAGAAGTGGAAGCCAATCTGGCAGCAGGCAAGCCATTTGTCATTCGTGCGAATATGCCGAATGAGGGCGAGACTACATTCCATGATGAGATTTACGGAGATATCACACAGCCGAATGAAGAGCTTGACGATATGATCCTTATCAAATCTGACGGATATCCAACATATAACTTTGCCAATGTAGTAGATGATCATCTGATGCAGATCACACATGTTGTAAGAGGGAATGAATACCTTTCTTCTGCACCAAAATACACACATCTTTACAAGGCATTTGGATGGGAAGAACCAAAGTATATCCATTGTCCGTTAATTACAAATGAAGAACATCAGAAGCTTTCTAAGCGTTCAGGACATTCTTCTTATGAGGATTTAATCGAGCAGGGATTTGTTCCGGAAGCAGTCGTAAACTTTGTAGCCCTTCTTGGATGGAGTTCACCGGACAACAGAGAAATCTTCTCTTTAGAAGAGTTAGTAGAAGCATTTGACTATAAACACATCAGTAAGTCCCCGGCTGTATTTGATATGGTTAAGCTTAAATGGATGAACGGAGAATATTTAAAAGCAATGGATTTTGATACTTTCTACGAAATGGCAGAACCTTACATCAAGGAAGTCATCAAGAAAGATATGGATTTAAAGAAGATTGCAGCACTTGTTAAAACAAGAATTGAAGTATTCCCTGAAATCAGAGAGATGATCGACTTCTTTGAAGAAGTTCCGGAATACGATGTAGATATGTACACGAACAAGAAAAATAAAACAAATGCAGAAAAGTCTTTACCAGTATTACAGGAATTACTTCCAGTAATCGAAGCACAGGAAGACTTTACAAATGATGCATTATATCAGATGCTTCGTGGATTTGCAGATGAAAATGGTTACAAGCCAGGCTTTGTTATGTGGCCAGTGCGTACCGCTGTTTCCGGAAAGCGTATGACTCCAGGTGGAGCAACCGAAATTATGGAAATCATCGGAAAAGAAGAAACAGTAAGCAGAGTGAAAGCTGCCATTGAGAAATTAAGCTAGAAATTCCAGGTTGTCAGCGCAGCTGACTGGATGAACAGACGCCCCAGAGACTTTCCAATACTGTCAAAATGCTCAGTAGTCGCTGCGAGTAAAATGCCTCGGTCGGCATTTTCACTTGCTCCGAGTCGCATTTTGACAGTATTGGAAAGTCTCTGGGGCTGTTTTGTTTCAAGCCGATGAGTGGCGGACAATAGAATTTTTAATTCCTGTAATTTTGTTTTTATGATTATTTTGAAATATATTAACAATCATGTGCACCCTATTTCGGTAGAATCGCTGAGAGAGTAACTTAATATACCCTTATAGAAATAAGCAACTTAAAACATCAGTTTTTATTTTCAAATCTTTTTTGTCAGTCCGTCTGGATTCATCTCCTTATATCTTCCACAATCCTCTGTCTGATTCCCCTCCTCCTCCAACAATAAATTCTAGCCTAAAACACAGCCCACTGAAAAGTCCAGCCAAAACACAGAACTTCTAAAAAAGGATAATATAGAAAATGCGACTCGGAGCGCGTGAAAATGTCGCTCAAGGCATTTTGCTCGCAGCGACTACTGAGCATTTTCTATATTATCCTTTTTTAGAAGTTCGTCTGTCTTATTAAACCCTTTCAGAGGGCGTCTCGTTTGCCTGCGCAAACTAGAATTTGTCTCCTGTTCGAAGGAAGGATTTATAATTCTTTGTAAGCTTATTGATGTTTTGCGTGGTAATGGTAAAGTTACCCTCTGGATAAAGCGATTTTAGAGGATACTTTTTCTCCAGTTTTTTATACTCTGATGTATATTTTTTCTTGGATACTTTTTTGCCGTTAATTTTGTAAGAAATTTTTGGATTTACAATTTCTTCGAATTTTTTGAGTTTTGTTTCTTTTCCCTTTTTGTTAAAACGATAAAATGTTGAAATTGCGCCGTATCCATTAATCCATGCAGAATTACATGTGACAGATTTCTTTCTGGAATAGACAAGACGACCAAAATCGCTACCGGCATATTTTAACTCTTTAACCTTACTGCCAGTGTATGTATAAACTTCTCCTGAACTGACATGTACGCTGTAAGTTGGGCTGATGAGAAGTTCAGGGACAGCATCTTTATCTAAATAGACTAACGCAAATTTGTACATTTTAGGATCAAGCTTTTTGAGCTTTTTCTGGTAAGCAGTTAATGCTTTTGTTCGTTTGGAGGCAGCGTTTACATTAATTGCAGGTGCGAATAATGTAAAAAGCATGCACAGGGTTAACGTAGCAACAAGAATGAGCTGTCTGGATGGTTTCGATTTTTTCATAAAAATTCCCCTTTGCATAATGCAACAAGATAGTTACTTTAATATTTTGTTTCTGTTAGTTTCTGTGCTGTGGTAGAGTTTAATTTTCTTTTGTTTTTTGGAACCTACATATTTTTTCAGAGTTTTGTTGAATGTAGATTTTGAGATTGTTTTATAGTTATTGTTAGTAATTTTGTTGTAAATAGGTTTGCTGATTCCATACCCTACTGATTTACTGATACGGGCTCCAGAAGAAGGATAATAGGTGTCTGTGGATGTTCCCATATGTGCATAAGAACCAACTAATACTCTTTTCTTTGGATAATATCGGGAATAAACACCCGTAGAACTGTTACTGTATAAGCGTACGAGCTTACCCTTTTTGTATGTGTATACAGCGTTATCTACATAGTTGCTGTAGAATAAATCTGGTTTGGAATCATTGTTGTAATAAATAAGGGCAAACTGATCATAGTAGCTTGTTCTTTTTTCCATAAAATTTCGGTAGGCGGCCATCATTTTTGTTCTGTTACCTGCTGCCTGAGTTGGTACTGCCACGCTAAAACACAGGACAGCAGCCATGAGGATGGTAGTTAATCTTTTTAATGTTTTTTTCATCTGTTTTCTCTCCTTTTCATATAATGATGTAGTGATGAAAATAGTATATCATAATATCTGGAAATGTCGTAGATGATATTTTTTAATAAAAGTTGACTTTTTTCTGGAAGTGTGTAAAGATATACATATCAAATCTGCCAACGCAGAATTTCCGGTTACTGACGGATATGTGAAGAGACACAGTGTAGCCGGAGGGATGGAGACATCTTGTTATTAGCCGACCGTCTGGGCAGCTTCTTTTGAAGTTGCCCTTTTTGTTTTTACCCCAACAATTTATCTCAGTCGAGAAGACTCCCACCTCCTTTAGGCGGCTCGACTTGAATTAAAGACATAGTAATAGGGCAAGGGTATAAAGCAGAAGAGAAAGTATGTAAAGTATTTATATGCGTTAAATGAAAGGAAGAAGGATATGAAAACAGATATTCAGATTGCACAGGAAGCAACAATGCTTCCAATTAAAGATGTAGCAGCAAATTATGGGATTACAGAAGATGATTTGGAATTATATGGAAAGTATAAAGCGAAGTTTTCTGATGAGTTTATGAACAGTCTTGATGAGAAACCAGATGGTAAACTTGTATTAATGACAGCGATCAACCCAACTCCTGCCGGAGAGGGAAAGACAACAACAAGTATCGGTCTTGCACAGGCATTAGAGAAGTTAGGAAAGAAGTCTGTTCTTGCACTTCGTGAGCCTTCTCTTGGACCATGTTTCGGAATAAAAGGCGGAGCTGCCGGAGGCGGATATTCCCAGGTAGTTCCTATGGAAGATTTAAATCTTCATTTTACAGGTGATTTCCATGCGATCACATCTGCAAATAACTTATTAGCAGCACTTCTGGATAATCATATTCAGCAGGGAAATGAACTTCGCATCGATACAAGACAGGTAATCTGGAAACGTTGTATGGATATGAATGACCGTTCTCTTCGTAATATTGTTATTGGTCTTGGAAGAAAAGTAGACGGTTATGTAAGAGAAGATCATTTCGTCATTACAGTAGCAACAGAAATTATGGCGATTCTCTGTCTCGCAGAAGACATTAAAGACTTAAAAGAACGTTTATCAAAGATTATTGTAGCATATGACGTAGATGGTAATCCTGTAACGGCAGGACAGCTTAATGCAGTTGGTTCTATGGCAGCATTATTAAAAGATGCGATTAAACCAAATATGGTACAGACATTAGAGCATACAGGCGCAATCGTTCATGGAGGACCATTTGCTAATATTGCACATGGATGTAACAGTGTACGAGCTACAAAGATGGCATTAAAGCTTTCTGATATTGCCATTACAGAGGCTGGATTCGGTGCAGATCTTGGTGCAGAGAAGTTCATGGATATTAAGTGCCGTATGGCAGGCTTAAAGCCAGATGCAGTTGTATTAGTAGCAACAGTTCGTGCTTTAAAATATAATGGTGGTGTTCCAAAAACAGATCTTGCAGAAGAAAATATGGATGCGTTGAAAAAAGGTATCTGTAATCTTGAAAAACATATCGAAAATCTTCAGAAATTTGGTGTGCCTATCGTTGTAACCTTAAATGCATTTGTTACAGATACAGAAGCAGAACACGACTTTATCCGTCAGTTCTGTGAAGAAAGAGGATGTGAATTTGCTCTGTCTGAAGTATGGGCAAAAGGCGGCGAAGGTGGAATTGAACTCGCTAAGAAAGTATTGAAAACATTAGAAGAAAAAGAAAGTAATTTCAAAGTACTTTATCCAGATAATGCACCTTTAAAAGAAAAAGTAGAAACCATCGCAAAAGAGATTTATGGTGCAGATGGAGTGACATATGAACCAGCAGCAGAAAAAATGCTTGCGAAACTTACAGACTTAGGATTCGGTGATCTGCCGGTATGTATGGCAAAAACACAGTATTCTCTTTCTGATGATCAGACAAAATTAGGACGTCCGGAAGGTTTCAACATTCATGTACGTGATGCTTTCGTAAATGCCGGAGCAGGTTTTGTTGTAATCCTTACCGGAGCAATCATGACAATGCCGGGATTACCAAAGAAACCAGCAGCATTTGGCATTGATGTAGATGATAATGGAAAGATCACAGGATTATTCTAAATCTACAGTTGGACAATGTGGAATGTACCAGAAGGACATGACTTTCCGGGAAATTAAAGTCTAAAGGATTGACGCATTTCTTCTGGAGTTTTTCATTTGAATAGAAATTGTATACTTCTGGACAATCTCTTTTCCTTAGAAACCTCAATGCAATTCAGCAGAAAGATACTCACTTCTGGGGAGCCCCCTTATTTTTTCTACACAAAATCCTGATTTCATCTGGCGCCAAAGAACAGAAAAGCAGAAATTTAATATAGAATAAAATGTGATGTCGGAGCAAGTAAAAATGCCGGTCAGGCATTTTCTACGCCGCGACTATCTTCACATTTTATTCTATATTAAATTTCTGCTTTTCGTTTCTTTAGTTCATCAAATCAGGATTTAATTATTTATTTCTCCTAAGTATCTGTAAATTGTTGCCTGTGAACAGGAGAATCTTTTTGCGACAAAAGGTATGGAGCCTTTTAATTGAAATAAACCCTGTTCATGAAGCTTTATCATAATCTCTTTTCGCTCATTCTGATTCAGACGGTCTACTGGTGTTTTAAGATTGGCAGTTGCATCATTGAAAATCTGTTCTCTTAGAGCTGCAACGTCTATTGCAAAGTTTTCCGTAATACTGCTGGATAAATCTTTTATATTATCCGTACTATTTGAAAGTCCAAAAGCTATATTTTTAATAAAATTTCCAGGATGGATCATGGAAAATAATTTCTCGTGAAGCTCCATATATCGGCTGTCATCGAAGTTAATACATAAAAGACCAATCGGATTCCCGTTGGAGTCTTTAATGAACATACTAGAAGAACGGAGAATATGTCCATTTTCCGCAACACCTTTATAATTGGCAATAAAATCATTCTCCTCATATACTTTGGAGGAAAGCATCTGAAATACAGCACTTGTAAGAGGACTGCCAATAGTCCTTCCGCTGATATGACCATTTTCGATTGCAATTACAGAATGATTCTTATTGGATAGGTCCTGAAGAACGACTTCGTAATCCGGGCCTAATACGCTGCCTAAAAACTTTACAGTGGTTTTATAGGAATAAAGTAAATCTAACATAACAGTTCCTTTCACCCTAACATCTTTATAGTGGAGTTGATAATTATTTACCAAGCAGAAAAATTATTATTGTGATAAAAATTTCTATAAATAAAATACCATAAAATGCGATAAAAATACAGTTTTTTTGAGAAAACAATGGATTGACTTTCCTAATTTTCCCCGATATAGTTATGTAAGAATGGAAAAATGGAGGAAGAATGATGGCAAAAAAGAAAATTTACGCCGTAAGAAAAGGAAATAAAACAGGATTATTTTATTCATGGGATGAATGTAAAAAAGCAGTACATGGCTATTCTGGAGCAGAATATAAGGGATTTTTAACGAAGGAAGAAGCAGAAGATTTTTTAAATATTGGAGCAGTTAAGACAGCTACTGGTAAAAATTTTTCAACAGCAGCAACAAGTATAGATTCTAGTCCATTGACAACCTCAACACCTAACCGGCTTGTTGTTTATGTAGACGGAAGTTTTGACGTAAATCTTCAAAAATATTCTTTTGGCTGTGTTATTTTACTGGAAGATGGAAGAATCATCGAGCGATACGGAAATGGTGAGGAGCCGGAACTTCTGGCTATTCGTAATGTGGCCGGAGAGATGCATGGAGCAATGTATGCAGTACAGTGGGCTATTGAAAATGGTTATTCTTCTGTTGTTCTTCATTATGATTATGAGGGAATTGAAAAATGGGCAACGGGTGTATGGACTGCGAAGAATCCACATACGAAGAAATATGCTGCATTTATGAGAAATATGCAGGAGAAGATGGAAGTTATATTCCAGAAAGTAAGAGCACACTCTGGAGATTATTATAATGAACAGGTTGATCAGCTTGCAAAGAAAGCTTTAATAAACGGGAATGGAATACCAGCTATCGATAAAATAAAAAAATAGGAGTTACAAATCAAAAAACATACAAATATCATATTTACCAATTCCAGAATTGCAGATCAAGAATATACTCATAATAAAGAATGCTTTTTATTAGGTAATGATATTGATTTATCCGCACATCGTTGGATTCCAATTGGCTCTGGAACTTCTACAAGTTCTTTTCATTCTTTTACCGGATATTTTGATGGTGCAAATAAAACAATTTCTGGTTTATATGTAGACGAAAGTTCTGAAAAATTTAGTGCAGGATTATTTGGCCATGTTTCCGGAATTGAAATCAAAAATGTTATAATTAAGGATGGTTATATAAAAACAGAGGCTATTCCGAATTCAAGCGATGATATTGTAGATGCTGCCGGCCTACTAATTGGTAGTGCAGCACAAGGGTATGGTCTTAGTACCACTGTTTCTAACTGTCATGTCAGTGGAACTATTGAAAGTAATAGTGCTCTGACCGGTGGTTTGGCAGGTTATAATAGTTATGGTACTTATAAAAATTGTAGTACAGATATTACAATAAATGGACATGGCTGCAGTGGTGGATTTATCGGAAGCGATTTCTCAGGTAGTTATGAGAATTGTACAGCAAAGGGAAATGTGTCTGGTCAATGGAGCGTTGGCGGATTTGCCGGAATATTATTTTGGGAAAGTAAAGCAAAGAATTGTATTGCAGATGTAAAGGTTACTGCAAATAACTGGAATGCAGGAGGGTTTGTTGGTTACATAGAAGATAATGTAACTATTCATAATTGTATTTCTTATGGTGATGTACATAGTAAGGTGAATGGATGGGAACCTAAGGTAGGAGGATTTACTGGCATAAGTAATCTGAATTGTTCTATTGATAATAGCTATGCAGCAGGTAAGGTGACTGCTGAATCTACAGATTATAAAGCAGGCGGTTTTGTTGGTTATGATAAGGGTGGTACGGTTACTTCCTGTAGTTATGATGCAAAGAAGAATCCAGAATTAAAAGGTGTAGGACAAACAGAAACCGCAGGAACGAATAGTATCCTTCCTCAGGACAATATTCTTTCTATTATCTGCACCGCTTATTATGGAGATCATGACTGGGATGAATCAAAGGAAATCATAAAGGAGAAACCAACTGATGTAAAAGAAGGCAGTAAGGGATATCTTTGTAAAAGATGTGGTGATTATAAAGAAATCGCCAAAATAAAACCGATTTTACCTTCTCATAAAGCAGATATTACAGATCTTAAAGTGAATTTGTCAGAGACAGAATACACTTATAACGGAAAAGTAAAACAGCCAGCAGTTATTATTAAGGATCAAAACGGCAACGTGATTTCTTCAACGAATTATGCTGTAACATATGCTTCTGGAAGAAAAAAACCAGGAACATATTCCGTACAGATTACTATGAAAGGAAACTATACTGGTACACAAACAGTATTGTTTAACATTCGTGGTAAAAAGATGCCCGCGCCGAAATTAAAAGCTCATTCAAGGGCTTTAAAAGTTACATGGAAAAAACAAAAAGCAATAACAGGATACCAGATTCAGTATTCAACAAATGCAAAATTTAAAAAGTCAAAAACAAAGATAGTAAAAATAGCAAAAGGTAGACAGACATCTAAGTTTATTAAAAAACTAAAAGCAAGGAAAAAATATTATGTTCGTGTACGAAGCTATAAAACTACAAAAATTGGAGGTAAAACCTATAACGCTTATTCTGTATGGTCAAAAACAAAAAAGGTTATCGTGAAAAAGTAAGGAATCTTTATCTTTCTGTGACAGCGGTTCTGTGCAATAGCATGGAACCGCCGTTTTTATTTTTTATAAAAACGCAACTCATTTGTATTTTCTTCTTGACTTTTCTCTTGAAAATGTCTAGAATATGAAATTGCAATCGATTTGCGTTTTTAAGGTTATAAGGAAAAATAGAATTACAAAGTGATAATGTTATAGAAAAGCTGGTTAGAGGACAGGAAAGGAAAGCGATTTATGAAACGGTTATTTAAAAAGAGAAGAATGTTATCTGCAAGTTCTCTGTTGCTGACGAGTCTTTTTCTGTGTCTTTTTTTATCGGTAGGTTGTTCTGTGATAAAAAATAACGCAGCAGAGACTCCAAATATTTTTGTCAATGAAAAAAAAGATAACAATGCAGAAGAGGATGTTATGGATAAGATTTCTAGTGATAAGATTTCAATTGTCTGTACTACTTTTCCGCAATATGACTGGGTGAAAAATATTATCGGAAATCAAGAGAAGCGTTTTGATATAACATTATTACTGGATAATGGTGTGGATATGCATAGTTATCAGCCTACGATACGTGATATTGCAATTGCCGGTTCCGGGGATCTTTTTATTTATGTTGGAGGAGAATCTGATGCATGGGTTAGAGATGCTTTAAAAGAAGCGAAAAATAAAGATTTAAAAGTAATCAATCTTATGGATGTTTTAGGCAATTCTGTAAAGGAAGAGGAAGTTGTAGAAGGAATGCAGGAAGGAAAAGGCTTTTTGGGACATTCTCATAAAGAAGGGGAAGAAGCAGATGATGTGGAAGAAGAACCAGAATATGATGAGCATATTTGGCTTTCTATCCAGAATGCAAAAATCCTTGTTAAAAATATTGCACAAGAAATAGCAAATATTGATGTTAAAAATGCAGAAATTTATGAGAAAAATGCGGACTCTTATATTAAAAAGCTTGATCACTTGGATAAACAGTACGCTGCTACGATAAAAAACGGAAAGTATAAAGCAATTTTATTTGGAGACCGTTTCCCATTTCGCTATCTTGCAGATGATTATCAACTAAAGTATTATGCGGCATTTGCTGGCTGTAGTGCAGAGACAATGGCCGGATTTGAAACGGTAACGTTTCTTGCTCAAAAGGTAGATACATTGCATTTGCCAGTCATATTAACAATAGAGAATTCAGATGGCCGGATTGCGGAATCAATCAAAGCGAATACAGCAAAGAAAGATCAGGATATACTGGTAATGAATTCTTTGCAATCCGTTACAAACGAACAGCTTTTAGATGGAATCACATATTTGAAAGTAATGCGTGAGAACTTATCTGTTTTATCAAAAGCATTAAATTAAATAAAGAAGTATTCTTTAATTGAAAAAAGATTGAAACGTTGTAAATATTGTATCAAAATATTGCTATTAAGAAATAAAAAAGCAATATTCTTTAGGGAAAGAGGGGATAGAGATGGCTTATCTTACATGTAAAAACTTAACATTAGGATATGAGGGACATGCCATTGTATCAGATTTGAATTTTAAAGTTGGAAAAGGTGATTATCTTTGTATTGTAGGGGAAAATGGAACAGGGAAAAGTACATTGATCAAAACACTTCTTCATCTACAGGATGCGATCAGTGGAGAAGTGATGGTTGGTGACGGATTAAAAGCTTACGAAGTAGGGTATTTGCCACAACAAACGGTTGTTCAGAAAGATTTTCCAGCAACTGTAGAAGAAATCGTTCTTTCCGGCACGCTTGCAAAATGCGGATGGCGTCCTTTCTACAGTAAAGTGGAAAAACGTATGGCAGAGGAAAAAATGAAGAAAATGGATGTTTGGAATTTTCGAAAGTCCTGTTATCGAAATCTTTCCGGAGGGCAGCAGCAGAGAACTCTTTTGGCAAGAGCATTATGTGCCACCAGTAAGGTGATTTTATTAGATGAGCCGGTTACAGGTCTTGATCCAAAGGTAACAGCGGAATTTTACCAGGTAACAAAAGATTTAAATGAGGAGGGAATCGCAGTTATTATGGTTTCCCACGATGTGCAGGCACTTACTTATGCAACACACATTCTTTATATGGATCAAAGAGATTCTTTTTACGGAACAAAAGAAGAGTATATGAACAGTGATAAGTGGAAGTTATTTAAAAACACAGAAAAAGACAGAATAGGGGGAGAGAAAAAATGACACATATCTTGCAGGAGCTTTCTTTTTATCTATCCTACCCGTTTGTGCGATATGCATTGATCGTCGGAGTTTTAATTGCATTGTGTTCTTCTCTTTTAGGAGTAACACTTGTGTTGAAGCGTTTTTCTTTTATTGGAGATGGACTCTCCCATGTTGCTTTTGGAGCTATGGCAGTTGCTACTATTTTCAAATTGGTTAATAATACTATTTTTATTATGCCGGTAACGATCATTGCGGCGGTTTTACTTCTTAGGACCGGGCAAAATACGAAGATAAAAGGGGATGCTGCCATAGCGATGCTTTCCGTAAGTGCACTGGCAGTAGGATATCTTGTTATGAATATTTTTTCTACATCGGCAAATGTATCGGGAGATGTCTGTTCAACGTTATTTGGTTCTACAACGATTCTTACATTAACGGAAGGGGAAGTGATTAGCTGTATTATTATGTCTGTATTGGTCGTTGCATTTTTCATTTTGTTCTATAATCGGATTTTTGCAGTTACTTTTGATGAGAACTTTACAAAAGCGATTGGAAAAAATGCAGAAGGCTATAATCTGATGATTGCAGTAATTACCGCAGTAATCATTGTACTTGCAATGAGTCTGGTCGGTTCCCTTTTAATATCAGCACTTATTATATTTCCTGCGCTTTCTGCGATGCGTGTAGCCCGGTCTTTCAAAGGTGTGGTTGTTTATGCAGCGATTCTTTCTGTTATTGGTGCATTTTTTGGAATTGTGCTTTCTATTTTATGCTCTACACCTGTAGGAGCAACTATAGTAATTCTTGATTTGATTCTCTTTTTTATAAATTGTATAATTGGAAAAATAATGGGAAGATGATAAAAAATATCATTATTATAAATTCAGTATTATTGTTAAAATGGGGAGAAAAATAATATTTAACAGAAATTTTACCAAATATTTCTGAAAAGAGATGGACATATAACTACAAAAAATGTATAATGAGTATAATAATGAGTAAAATACGAATTATGGGCAGATCAGTCGAAAGTCTGAGACGCGAAGCTAGAGGGCCTGTAACATGGCAGTAAGCTACTACGTTTAAGATGCATTGTCTGAAGAGACAGTGCATCTTTGTTTTTTTTCAGAAATAAAGGGAGACGATGTATGAAAAAGAAAAAATGGAACAGATTTCTCGCTGTAGTGTTGTTAGCGATGATAGTGGCATTGCTTTTATCAGGCTGTGGGAAAAAGAGCAGGAAACAGGAAAATAAAGAAACGATCCGGGTGTATTTGTGGAGTACGAATCTGTATGAGAAATACGCACCGTATATCCAGTCTCAGCTTCCGGATGTAAATATTGAATTTGTAGTGGGAAATAATGATCTTGATTTTTATCGGTTTCTTCAGGAAAATGATGGTATGCCAGATATTATTACCTGCTGCCGTTTTTCTCTGCATGATGCGCTGCCATTACAAAATAGTCTGATGGACTTGTCTACTACGAATGAAGCAGGAGCTGTCTATAATTCTTATCTTAACAGCTTTATGAATGAGGACGGCAGTGTGAACTGGCTTCCGGTTTGTGCGGATGCGCATGGATTTGTTGTTAATAAAGCACTTTTTGAGAAATATAATATTCCCCTTCCTAGAGATTATAAAAGCTTTGTTTCGGCATGTCAGGCATTCGAGAAGGTAGGAATTCGAGGATTTGTTGCTGACTATTTTTATGATTATACTTGTATGGAAACGCTGCAGGGACTGTCTGCTTCAGAACTTTCCTCTACAGATGGACGCAAGTGGAGAACCGCATATAGTGATCCGGCAAGTACGGAAAAAGTTGGGCTTGATAATGTTGTCTGGCCGGATGCTTTTGAACGGATGGAACAATTTATTAAAGATACAAAACTTGGACCGAATGATCTTAATCTTGATTACGATACAGTAGATAATTTATATCAGAACGGGGAACTGGCTATGTACTTTGGAAGTTCTTTTGGAGTTAAGAAGTATAAAGATCAGGGAATAGATACCGTATTTCTGCCGTTTTTTGAACAGAATGGAGAAAAGTGGATAATGACCACTCCTTATTTCCAGGTTGCTTTAAACAGTGAATTGGAAAAAGATGAGACACGCAGAGATAATGCGATGAAGGTTCTTAAGGTAATGCTTTCTGCAAAGGCACAGAATATAATTGCTGACGGACAGGATACGCTTAGTTACAGTCAGGATGTACCTCTTCGTCTTACAGATTATCTAAAGGATGTAAAATCAGTAATTGAAGAGAATCATATGTATATTCGTATTGCTTCTAATGATTTTTTCAGTGTTTCCCAAAATGTGGTTTCAAAGATGATTACAGGTGAATATAACTCTCAGCAGGCATACCAAGCTTTTGATTCCATGCTTCGGCAATCGAAAGATACTTCTAACGAAAAAGTAGTTTTGAACTCTCCGAAATCATATTCTAATTATTTTTATAGTGACGGAGGAAATGAATCGTATTCCGTAATGGCGAATACACTGCGCGGATGTTATAAAAGTGATGTCTTACTTGCAACCAGTAATAGTTTTACCGGCAGTGTGCTTCAGGCAGATTATACGGAAAAGATGGCGGGAAATATGATTATGCCGAATGGTCTGTGTGCTTATAAAAAGAAAATGAGTGGTGCAGAATTATTGGAAACAGTCCAATCTTTTGTGGAAGGTACAAAGGGAGGTTTCCAGCCTTTTAATAAAGGTTCCTTACCTGTTGTCAGTGGAATTTCCATTGAAGTAAAGGAAAAGAATGGAAAGTATACGTTGCTTAAGATTAAGAAAGACGGAAAGCAGCTTAAGGAAGATGATACGTTTACTGTGACTTGTCTTGCGACAGAGAATAATATGACTCCTTTTCTTACAGATGAGGACCATGGGTTTACAAAAGAGGAACAGCAGGTAAAAGATACTTGGGTGGATTATGTGTTACAAGGTAATGCCGTACTTGCAGAGCCTGAACAATATATTACTTTGAGGGAATAAAAATGACTGATACGAAGTATAGTATGAAAATGGAAAAACAGTTCAAAAGTAAACGAGCAGGAACCTTACTTGCTGCTATTGTTTTACTTATTGGAATTGTTACGGTCAGCATCCAGTATTTTAATTTTGTATCGCAGACGGTTTATCATGAAAGTGTTTCTCATTTGACTGAGATTTTCCATCAATCAAACAGTGCATTAAATGAGTTAGTCAATAAAAATCTGACGTATCTTCATATGTGGAGTGAATATTTACAGAATACTTCAAGTGAAAGTGAAATTCGTGATTACATAGATAAAGCGCAGAAAGAGACGGAGTTTTCCAACTTTTATTTTCTGTCAGCCGAGGGAAATTATCAAACGGTGGCAGGGGAAACAGGGTATCTTGGATTACAGGGAAATATTGAAGATCAGATAACACAAAAGAAAGATATTATCATGAACGCAACCTTGCCTGGAAAGCCACAATTACTTGTGTTTGCCTGCCCGGAAGTTTCTGGAACGTATCAGGGATTTGCATACGATGCTATTGCAGTTGCATATAACAACTCTGATATTGTAAAAATACTGGATATCGCAGCTTTTGATGGGAGTACAAGCAGTTATGTCATTCAATCGGATGGACGTGTCATGATTAATCATGCTGTAAACACACAAAAAGATGTATATAACTTTTTGGCATTTCTGAGAGAACATTCTGATCTTTCCGAAGAGGATGTCCTCGCCCTTGAAAAGAAATTTCAACAGGAAAATAGTGGTGCAATGCTTGTAAATCTGGATGGAAAGAAATACTATCTGATTTATGAAGCCGCAGAAATTATGAACTGGACATTACTGGGCATTGTTCCAGCAGATGTAGTCAATGAGAGTATGAATAATCTACAGTTTAAGACTATGTTTATTATTAGTGGGATTGTATTCAGTGTTGCGGTCATTATCATTATAATCATTCTAAAAGAAAACCGGTTGCGGCTGAAGAAAAAAGATACGGAAATTTTGTACAGAGACGAATTGTTTCAAAAATTATCGATGAATGTAGATGACATTTTCCTGATGATTGATGCAAAGACATCTAAGGTAGATTATGTGAGTCCGAATGTTGAAAAATTGCTTGGTATCACAGTAGAAGAAGTTCAGAAGGATATTCGTATTTTGGAAAAATTGCATCCGAAAGATTCTGAAGGAGAGAAGTCAAATTATCTGGAAAATCTTTTAGCAGATGAACAGCGAGAACAGGATTTTGAATATATTCATCAGAAGAGCAAGGAGCGGCGATGGTTTCATATTATTGCAATGGGCAGCAATGTAGAAGGTAAAAAGAAATGTATTCTGGTTATGTCGGACCGTACCGCTGATAAAAAAATGAATCAGGCGCTTTCAGAGGCTGTACGTGCAGCAGAAACTGCTAACCGGGCAAAAAGTACATTTCTTTCCAATATGTCTCACGATATCCGCACACCAATGAATGCAATTATTGGTTTTACTACATTGGCAGTAAGTAACATCAAGAATCAGGAAAAAGTACAGGACTATTTAAGCAAGATTCTCTCATCCAGTAATCATTTGCTTTCTCTTATCAATGATATTTTGGATATGAGCCGTATTGAGAGTGGAAAGATGCATTTAGAAGAAACAGAAGTCAATTTATCTGATCTGCTTCACGATCTGAAGACGATTATCGGTGGACAGATCCATGCAAAGCAGCTAGAACTTTACATGGATGTAATGGATGTTACAGATGAGGATGTGTATTGTGATAAGACAAGACTGAATCAGGTGTTGCTGAACTTGTTATCGAATGCCATTAAGTTCACCCCTGCCGGTGGAACAGTTTCCGTTCTACTTAAACAGTATCAAGGTACAGATAAAGAAAGAAGTTTATATGAAATTCGTGTAAAAGATACGGGAATCGGTATGAGCCCGGAATTTGCCCGGAAAATCTTTGATCCTTTTGAACGTGAGCGTACCTCTACAGTGAGCAAGACGCAGGGAACCGGGCTGGGTATGGCTATTACTAGAAATATTATTGATATGATGGGCGGAACGATTGGAATTCAGACAAAACAGGGTAAAGGAACCGAATTTATTGTTCGGTTGCCATTACGTATTCAATCCGGCCATCGTCATGTCGAAAAAATTGCGGAACTGGAAGGATTAAAGGCGCTGGTGGTAGATGATGATTTTAACACCTGTGACAGCGTGACGAAGATGTTAATAAAAGTAGGAATGCGTTCAGAATGGACCCTTTCTGGTAAAGAGGCAATTTTACGTGCCCGCCAGTCTATGGAAATGGGTGATGCTTTCCATGCATATATCATTGATTGGCGCCTGCCGGACATGAATGGTATTGAAGTTACACGCCGAATCCGCAGTTTGGGGGATGATACCCCGATTATTATACTTACTGCATATGACTGGTCAGAAATTGAAGAAGAAGCAAAAGATGCCGGTGTAACAGCATTTTGTTCAAAGCCGATGTTTATGTCTGATCTGCGGGAGACATTGATGACTGCATTAGGTGAAAAACAGGATGAGATTCACGATGGTGTATTCCCAAGTGTAAGTTCAGAATTTAAAAATAAACACATACTGCTTGTGGAAGATAATGAATTAAATCGCGAGATTGCTCTGGAAATCCTTACAAACTGTGGTTTCTGTGTTGATACAGCAGAAAATGGTGTGGAAGCGCTAGAAAAAATAAAAAATTCTACAGAGGAGATGTATGATTTGATACTGATGGATATTCAGATGCCGGTTATGGATGGATATGAAGCTACCCGCCAAATTCGTGCAATCAATGATTCAGCATTAAGCAGAGTTCCGATTATTGCCATGACGGCAAATGCTTTTTCAGAGGACAAACAGACAGCAATTTCTGTAGGAATGAATGGTCATGTAGCAAAGCCAATTGATATAAATGTGCTTCTGCCAATGATATTAAAGTATATTAAATAATGTTAAACCGATTAAAAATAGAGTTAATATAATAGCATCGTATAATTTTCATATAATTTCCCTTGACAAATTAGAGTAGCTTGGGGTATATTGTATTCCACTTTGAAAATACATTCATTTTATGAAATGAGAAAAGGTGGGAAATTTATGACATTTTATCAAGAGCTGCAACTTAGCTCAACTGGTTCAAAAGAATTAATCAAAAAGACAACAGACCCAAAGGAAAAGAGAAGGCACATCTTAATTTATAACGTTAAGGTATATCTTGTCGTAGCCTTCTGTTTTGCCTTAGTAACGCTGTTTAGCACAGTATTTGGTTCCGGAAATAGTGTAGCTGGTGTAGTTGTCCTGTTAGCATTACTTGTTCTTCGACAGGCAGATTTCGGAATTAAAACAACACATGGTCTTTTGTGCATTGCGGGGATATTTGGAATTCTTATTGTAGGACCAAGACTTACTAACACTTTAGCCCCGGTACCGGCATTCTTTGTGAATCTGGTCTTCATTATGTTATTAATGATTCTTGGCTGCCATAATATCATTATGTTCAATCATTCGACTTTTGTGTTAGGATATTTATTATTACAGGGATATGATGTTACAGGCGAAGAATATATTTTACGAATTGCCAGCTTACTGATTGGAATGATCATTTGTATGGCTGTATTCTATAAAAACCAGAAAAACCGCCCATATCGCAGAACTTTTCTTGATTTATTCCGAGAATTTAATCTTCGTTCCGCAAGAAACTGGTGGTATGTACGCCTGACTGTAATTGTTTCTACTGCGTTACTAATTATGTCATTATTAGGATTACCACGTGCAATGTGGGCAGGAATTGCCTGTATGTCCGTCTGCCTGCCATTTTCCAGTGATCTTGTGGCAAGAGCGAAACTAAGAGGACCATATAATATTTTAGGCTCCCTGATTTTTGTAGTCCTTTATCTTGTACTGCCAAAGTCAATGTATCCATATATCGGAATTATCGGAGGAATCGGTGTCGGTTATTCCGCAGGATATGCATGGCAGACCGTATTTAATACCTTTGGAGCATTGTCTATTGCTTCTAACCTGTTTGGCATGACCGGAGCAGTAATTCTTCGTATTGGAGCGAATGTATTTGCTTCTGTTTATACTGTAGTAATGAACAAATTATTAAATAAAATTTTCGAAAATTCAACTGAGTTATCTCCGGAATATAACTCGTAAAAAGAACGGTATAAAAAGATATAAAAAGAGCTTTACATAATCTTATTGGAGCTCTTTTTTTGTTTTATTTTTATATAATAAAAGTTAAACAGGAAATTAAATAGACAATGATATGTAAAAAATGTATAATAAAAAAGAGATTAGTAAGTTAAAATCGTAAAAAATTATTTTTAAAGGGGAACGGGAGAAAACAATGAAGGCATATACATATGTTTCAGAAGGAAAATTTGAACTGACGGAAAAACAAAAACCGGTTCTTATGCATGAACGAGATGCCATTGTTAAGATAACACTTGCAAGCATTTGTTCAAGCGACCTGCATATTAAACATGGTAGTGTTCCTCGTGCTGTTTTAGGAATAACAATTGGGCATGAGATGGTCGGAGTTGTTGAATCAGTTGGCGATGCTGTCACTCATGTAAAACCGGGAGATCGTGTAACTGTCAATGTAGAGACTTTTTGTGGAGAATGTTTTTTCTGTAAAAAAGGCTACGTCAACAATTGTACGAATGAGAATGGAGGCTGGGCCCTTGGTTGTCGTATAGATGGCGGACAGGCAGAATATGTACGCGTTCCTTTTGCAGATCAGGGCTTAAATAAGATTCCGGAAAATGTTACCGACAGACAGGCATTACTGGTAGGGGATGTCCTTGCTACTGGCTATTGGGCAGCGCGTATTTCTGAGATTACAGAAGAAGATACCGTACTCATTATTGGAGCTGGTCCTACAGGTATTTGTACATTACTTTGTGTTATGCTAAAGAAACCACAGCGTATCATTATGTGCGAAAAAGATGAAGATCGCCTTCAGTTTATCAACGAACATTACCCGGAGGTTCTTACTGTTTCACCAGAAGAATGTGCAGACTTTGTTCAAGCGAATAGTGAGCATGGCGGGGCAGACATAGTTTTAGAAGTCGCAGGAGCAGATTCTACATTTCGACTGGCATGGGAATGCGCCAGACCAAATGCTATTGTAACTATAGTTGCACTTTATAATGAAGCACAGACATTACCGCTTCCAGATATGTATGGGAAAAATCTTACATTTAAAACAGGAGGAGTTGACGGTTGTGACTGTGAGAAAACACTGAAATTAATTGCAGAGGGCAAAATCGATACAGAACCACTGATTACACATACTTATCCCCTTAGTAGGATTGAAGAAGCATATGAACTCTTTGAAAATAAAAGAGATGGGGTCATCAAAGTAGCTGTGGAATGTTGATGAGAAGCTTTTTTAGAAAGAATAAAAACAGCAGATATGGAGGGTGAAAAATGCAGACAATAACATCAGCTTACGCAAATAAAATGCTTAAGAGTTTAGAAGAAGATAAGGCTTTCTGGGTAAATAAAGAAGCAGCATCAAGTACGTATGTCGCTGCTATTAATGAGGAGCCGGTTATACCAGAATATGATTATTCAGAAGTGGCATCCATGATTACAGCTATTGATGAAAAGATTGCGATCATCAAGCATGCATTGAATGTAACAAATGCAACTGCAAAGGTTCAGGTAGGTAACTCAGAAATGAGCATTGATACCATTCTTATCAAGATGGCGCAGTTAAATAAAAGAAAAGGTGTACTGGATCAGATGCGTAAACAGCTTCCGAAATCAAGACAGGAACAACATTCCTATACATCTAGAAATACTGTTCCGGAGTACAGATATATCAACTACGATTTGGAATTAATAAAGCAGGAGTATGAAAATGTATCCAAGACCATTATGGAAATGCAGATGGCCTTGGATAAATACAACCAGACGGTACAGTTTGAAGTAGACATCTAAAATTACTTTCCGTACAGGGCATCTTGAAATTGATAATGGTTCAAGAAGTTTTTGTTCAGAGTTAAAGTGTATCTGTTATAAGTTATTCGTTATCGGTTTTATGTTCAAAGAAAAGATAAAAAGGATGTAATTTTTTAACAGATCCTTGTAGAAAACCTGCGTGTGGAGGTTCGGTTCTAAGCACAGGCTGCGGGAAATCTTTGTATTTCCCGCAGCAATTTTTATTTATGCTTTCAGATGAAGAACTCTCCCTGTAGCAAATCAGAATTATTGTTTATACCAAAACTGTAGAATCTTATAAGTCCATCTTGTCGGTTTACTTACCGGATATTTTCCAAAGTAGATTTTAACAGTTTTTGATTTACCAGGTTTTAGGTTTACAGTAAGTGTTTTTGTCTTTTTTGGGCGGCAATTATCTAAAACATCATCAAAGAATAATGTAGAAGACAGCTTAACTTTGGTTATAGGGTATTGTGTTTTATTTGTCAGTTTAATTTTTACAGTAGATTCTCCATGTAAGTTTCCATAATCAAGTCCTGCTTTTTTCGACTTTAGTTGACTGAATTTCGGTTTTGGCTTCGCCTTTTTTACAGTAATTTTTATTTTCTGTTTTTTTCCATTAATAGTAGCAGTGATTGTTGCTTTTCCAGCTTTTTTAGGAATTAGTTTTTCACCAGATACTTTTATAATTTTTTTATTACTTGATTTTATTTTCTTTATCTCAGGTTTATTTCCTCGAAATGTAATAAAGTGACGGATAGAATATTTCTGTCCCGTTGTCATTGTACCCGTTTTATCACTAAAAGAAGCAATGGACTTTTTTACCGTAACATGGATAACTTTAGTAATCGTTTTGTACTTAATAGTTATCGCAGCCGTTCCAACTTTTTTTGCAGATAATTGAATACCAACATCCATATCAGGATCATAAGAACCAAAATCCATGTTGTCTACTCCAAAAATATCCACAACGGAAGGATCAGAGGAAGTAACTAGTACATTATAGGATGGGACTCTCTGCACATCCGGATCATTTATTTTCGCAATAATTACATTGCAATCACCGGGATACATATTTTTTAAATCAGCAATCCGGGTCGTATCAAGCCACATTTGTAAATTAGAATCCCAGGTTCCTTTTGCCTGTGCCGGAGCAGAGAAACTCAGGCACAGAATTAAAAGTGGGATAAGTAAAAAGATTCGTTGGATTCCAAAGATGAAATATAAAAGATTCTTTAATTCCTGTTCACTTTTTTTGTTTAACATGTTCAATTCCCCCTTTTTATGAAATGAATTTCCGGAGCCTTCCCTTCATTTGCTTTTATAGGATCGTTATAACTGCCGATATTCTTATCAGTGCAAATATAATAGCCAGTACTCCGATTCCAAAAAACAACAAACTAAAGAAGCGATTACCTCCGCCTGTTATATCGTTTAAGGTTTCTGTTACATCTGCTGGATTTTTTGGATTATAATATCCAGGATATTCCTTTCCGATAGGATACTGATCGATAGAACTTCCTATGCGGGTATGATATTCATATCGTTGACCATTTACCGTATACTCGTAAACTGGAGTATACGAGGTGACAGAAATTCTGCTTTCTGGTCCCTGTTCGTTTGAATTTGTTTCTTCCCATTCATTTTTTTCTACTCTGATTACACGCAATGCGGTATGTCCTGTGTAGCGCTGCTGATATTCTTCATTTTTTTTAGCTGCGTTGTTCCACAGTTTTTTTCCAAACCAGATAAACAGGAATCCTAAAAGTAGCGGGAGTGCCGCTAAAATAAAAGAATAAATATGAAAATATGTCATAGTTTCCCTCCTCGTATATCTATGTACTCTCGGAGTCTTTCTTGCAAAATCAAGCACAAAAAGCTTCCGAGAGTATATATCTTATTTTGAAAATAGTTTCTATATGTTTATTATAAAAAAATATTTTTATAAAAACAGTGTCTTACAGTCACTATTTTGTTGGATATAGCTACTCACCTGCAAAAACTGCATGTACACTGGAATCATTTGTAAATAATGCTGGAAGTAAAAAGAAAATCATGCTATAGTAAACAAGGCAAAAAATATAGTAGTTACTGGAGAAAGTTACATACTTTCATAAATAAAATCCTTTTGTTTGCCATAAGCGGAAACCCACTACCTTTAGGTGGTGGGAGGAGCCTTGTAAATCTTTAGTCGTTAACCCTGATTCTCAATATATTTTTGTATAGTGGCTGAAGATACTTCTCCAATGC
>OLSM01000860.1_pt1 | contig 26515 bp, 20 predicted proteins | sample 1672721 | NCBI WGS metagenome assembly OLSM01 (sample SAMEA3136717, study PRJEB25190) | human gut metagenome
TTGGAGCGGCAAGGGGTCTAGGACTTAAGAAAAACCGAATCTTTTTGACCATCGTACTGCCTTCCTGTGTACCGTATATTTTCAGCGGTCTTCAGGTTTCTTTGTCAACGAGCTGGATGGCAGTACTTGCAGCAGAGATGATTACAGCTACATCGGGGTGCGGCTGGTTAATACTGTCCGGCATGCAGAGCGGGAATATGGTGAATAACGTGATGGGAATGATATCTATAGGAATTGTGGGGCTGATACTGGCATCCTTTATGAGAGTTATGGAAAGGAGATTATGCTCATGGAAAGAGCGGGGACAATAGAAGAACGGTCAGTGGTGCGTCTGGAAAATGTAAAGAAAAGTTTTGATGTAAATGATAAATCGACAGAAGTTATTGGAGGCATCAATCTGGATATTGAAAAAAACGAGTTTGTCGTACTTTTCGGGGCAGGTCAATGTGGAAAAACCACATTGCTGAAAATGATTGCAGGGTTAGAAGATATTACGCAGGGAAATGTATACATAGATGGTAAAAAATCATCCGGTTTCCATCCTGGGATCGGAATGGTATATCAAACAACCTCTCTGTTTCCCTGGCTGACGGTAATGGGGAATGTAGAATTTGGCCCCAGGGCAAGAGGGATGAAAAAAAAGGAGCGCAGGGAAAAGGCACAGTATTATATCGATTTAGTAGGCCTCCATGGGTTTGAGAACCATCATCCGGTCAAGCTGTCAGGCGGTATGTGTCAGCGGGTTGGGATTGCCAGGGCTTATTGTAATGACCCGGATATTATCCTGATGGATGAGCCATTCGGGCATCTGGATGCACAGACAAGATATATGATGGAGGAAGAGGTTGAGAAAATATGGGCAAAAGAGAAGCGAACAGTTATCTTTGTTACAAATAATGTGGAAGAAGCACTGTATCTTGCGGACCGCATTATTATCCTGACGGAATGTCCGGCAGTTGTAGCAAAAGAATATAAAATCAATCTTCCCAGACCAAGGAGTATGGTGAGTGACGAGTTTCTTGCATTGCGGGAAGAAATCAGCAGTATTACAGATATTCCCCGGGAAAGTGAGGAGAAAGCAGTATGAGTGATGTGAAGGTTAAAGTTAGCAGCCTGACAAAATCATTTGGGGATCTGCTCGTTCTGGATAAGATATCCTTTTCTGTAAACAGAGGGGAGTTTCTATGCATAGTAGGTCCTACAGGGTGCGGGAAGACAACATTTCTAAATTCTCTGACGAAAATATTGGAAACGGACAGCGGTTCCATTCTAATCGATGGGGAAGAAGTAAATCCTAAGAAACACAATCTGGCATATATTCTGCAGGAGTACTCTGCGTTGCCATGGCTGAATGTGGAAGAGAATATAGCATATGGACTAAAAATAAAAGGGATAGCCCCGGAGATTATAAAAGAACGTGTTGATGAAGCCGTAGAAATGGTAAATATGCAGGAGTTTAGAAAATTTTATCCAAAGGAGCTTTCTGCCAGCATGCTGCAGCGTGTAGTAATAGCGAGGGCATTCTCTACGCAGCCGGATCTTCTCCTTATGGATGAACCATATGGGCAGCTGGATCTAAACCTGAAATATAAGCTGGAAGATGAACTCCTCAAGCTCTGGGAAAAAACAAAGACAACGGTTATTTTCATCACACACAATATTGAGGAGGCAGTTTATTTAAGTGACAGGATTCTGGTACTTACAAACAAACCAACCCATGTAAAGCAGGAATTGAACAACAACCTGCCGCGTCCAAGGAAGGTGGCGGATAAAGCGTTTGTAAAACTGCGGAATGAAGTAACTGACTTAATACGCTGGTGGTAAAGGAGGCAATTAGTATGGACAGACCCAACATTTTATATATTATGTGTGATCAGTTCCGGTTTGACTGCATTAGTGCACTGGGAAATCGGGTGATACAGACACCCAATCTGGACAGGCTGGCAGAAAGAGGTATTGCTTATACGAATGCATATTCCTCTTGTCCGGTCTGCGTTCCGGCAAGATATGTTGTCAGGACGGGAAGGGAACCTTACAATATAGGCTGCTACTGTAATGAAAATCCTTCCCCCATCCATAGTAACGGGCAGATGGGAGTGGAGAGCTATTGCGGTGAGTATCTTGCTAGGAGAATGGGAAAATTGGGATATCGGACTTGGGGCATTGGAAAATTCCACACAAGTCCGGATGTCTACGAAGATTTGGGCTATGAAGTGCAGATTCACACAGAAGAGATGTATGACACCCCACGGGTCAAAGAGAAGGACGGATATGCATCTTTCATCATGAAGGAGCATCCCGGGTATGCACATCTGGAACAGCTGCACGGAGAAAGGACCAATATGTATTTTGTCCCGCAGATGAGTCCAATGCCGGCTGAGTATACTGTGGAAGGCTTTACAGCAGCTAAAGCAGTCGAACAGATAAACAGGAAGGACGGCAGGCCTTATTTCGGATTTGTTTCCTTTGTTGGCCCGCACCCGCCTTGTGCTCCTCCGATACCCTATAACAGGATGTATGACCCGGATGGGATGCAAAATCCAATACGAGGAAGCGCGTGCACGGATCAAATGGATGAACAGATACAGTGGATGAATTATCTGATTTATGCAGATGAAATTAATGATGCATGGGCGAGGAATTTTAAAACCAGATATTACGGAGAAATCACTTATATTGACCATTGTATCGGACAGATACTAGATGCTGTGGATGCCGGTGGGGAGGCTGACAATACATTAATCTGCTTTTTCAGCGACCACGGAGAAATGGCCGGTGACCATGGGGGATGGCAGAAGGAAAGTTTTTTTGAAGAATCCGTAAAGATTCCGTTTCTGTTAAGTTATCCGGAAAAAATGGAACGCGGTGAAATCAGGGAGGATTTCGTCTCATTGGCGGATTTATATGGCATAGCAACGGCAGCCGCAGGTGAAGCAGATGCTCGTGACGGTGTTCTTCTTATGGACGGGGGGAGAAGGGAGCATCTGTTTGCAGTTTATGGAAGACCGGATTCCGACCAGTTTAAGTTGATGGTACGTAAAGGGGCATGGAAATACATTTATATGGTGAATGGGGGGAGAGAGCAGCTGTTCCATTTAGGAAACGACCCTCACGAGCTTGTGAATCTGGTAATGTCTGAAAGTGTGATCAGAACCGAGATGTATCAGCTTCTTTTAGAGAAGTGCTGGAAAGAGCCTGGATTAAGAGATGCCATTGAAGACGGGACAATCAGGAAGATACCTTACCGGCCGCGAAAGCTTGAAAGGCTCCACCAATTTGATTTTTCAAAAAAAATAACGGATTATACGGTTCCTTCAGGGTGCGGTTTTATGAGCCAGGCACTGTTTCTGGAGGAAACCTAATATGATCCACAATAAGGGGCTGTCCTGAATACGATGAAACAAGATGCCATTAAAAGAACATAGCTGTGGTTCTGTCAATAGAATACATGTTTTGCAGCCATGACACTTCTGTGGAAAATACGACGTATCACATGCAAGACTGGCATATTTGGTCTACTGTCGATTTTAGAGAGTGGACTTTAGAGTGTGTAGTTAAGCCAGAATCATTTTTTATGGGAAAATGCAGTGATTGCTGGGCAATCGATGCATTAGAAAAAGATGGAAAATACTATTTGTATTACTCTAATAAAAATATTCAGACAGGAGTCGCAGTGGCAAATCATCCAGAGGGTCCCTACATAGATGCTAAGGGAAGCCCAATTTTAGATGGGAATTTAACAAATACACCGGAGTATGATCCAGCGGTGTTTACGGATGAGGACGGCAGTAGTTATATTGTTTTTGGCGGACCAAAGTGGGCGTATGGAAAGGGTGCAGGTTATTATATAGCTAAATTAGCAGAAAGTAGGATAGAATTAGCTGAAAAACCGAGAAGACTACAAGTGGATCATGAGGGGGATGATAAGGCATCTCTAAATAAAATTGGAGGAACTTATTATTTAAGCTGGGGCTCCTTTTATGCGATTTCTGACTCGATATATGGACCTTATAAGTTTATTGGAAATACAGGGGCAAGTGAGGACCATGGTTCTTATGTAGAATATAATGGACAGCTTTTTAATTCGTTTACAGTTTTTGACCCAACAATGGTGCATCGCGCATCTGGAGTTTGTTATGTGCACCAAAGGGCGAATAAAGAACTTGTTGTAGATGAGTTAATTGTGGAGTATGGAGTAGGCCATTACGATACAAATTGGAATAAAATTCAGAGCCAGTGGTATATGTGTCAGGAGCAGATGAAGAAGGTGGAAAATCCCAGATATGGTTTCGATATGCTCACATCAGAAAAGGGGACTCTTTGGTACCCCAACCTAGAAAATACAAAAGGAAAGAAAGGGATCAGTTTCTTTGTAAGCAGTAGCAGTGAACAAGGAGCAAGAATTGAAGTCAGAGAACAAAAAGACGGAACAATCATTGGAAGTTGTGAAGTAAAAGGTACAGGAAGTTCTTGGCGGTCTTATTGTATGTTCCCATGCATACTTGATAAGGAGATAGGAAATAATTTACATTTGACAATAGAGGTTATTGGATCAGGGGAAGCTCGATTAGATTATTTTAAATTCTTTAAAAAAAATAACTAAGAAATATAAAAGGAAGAGATTCTTTGACAGTTAGATGAAGTGCAAAGATATAACAGTGAGTGTTTTTCGCCTGATGAACTCTTCGAACCTGAGAAAATAAAGACAACGGTTGTTTTAGTCGGGAAACACATTTCTGGCATGGGTGATGTCCGTTGCGTATTATCTTATTTTACGCTATGCAGACCAGTTGTCAGAAGAGCAGCTTAATGAAATTATGTTGGGGATGGAGAATGGACTCAGTGAAGAGCAGGTGAAGACTTATTTTACACTTCCGTCAAATTAGATGAGAAAATATCACAAGTCATATCTGTTTTCAGGAAGCGGGTATTGAGGGATTACGAATTTTTGACCTACAGGTTAGTCATCAAAGGCGGTAAGAGTGCAGTGATTACAACCGCGTCTCCGATTTGTGAAGTTGCTGCTACTTGAAATGGAGTCCATTCAATAACAATAAGATAACAATAAAATAACAATAAAATAACAAAGAAAAATCGTCACTTATGAAGGGTGGCGATTTTTTTGCCAAAAAGGAGGCGAGTTCAACCAGATTTATCAGCTCCCTAATAAAAAGCCTTATTTAAGGCATTTGTGAGGTATTGGTATAGAAGAAACTTCTAAAGATTTGTAGTGCTAACTTCTAAAGGCGGGGGTGTTAAGTCAGAAAATATCAAATAACAAGGCTATAAAGAATTTATTGTTGTGGGTATATGGAACCGTTATAATATCTTAGATAATTATAGAAAAAATAATGGATTGAGGTGACAAAGGTGATTAAGAAAAATATAAATGAAAATCCTAATCCCCCAGTTATTCTAGGACGAATCGTGTAAGTAGAAACGATAATGATGTCAATAAAAAACATCCTATGATACAATGAGAATAGTATCGCAAGCCAAACTCAAACATAGGAGGTGATCCAAATGGACAAAAAAGCATATCACACACTAAGTGAAAATGCCAGTATCATATAGCATTCATTCTGAAATATAGGAAATGCCAATATCACATCGATATTTCCAATGATAGTATTCAAAGAGAAATTGACAGTCTTGTTTTATAAAAGTTTTGATGACAGGAAATTTATCGCTCTTGGCTTATTGGTTTGCGAAAACTACTTGTAGAAATAATGTGAAAATGATATGTTTATCTAAGAAATAGACTGATATAAAGTACGAAAAAGAGTCAGGAGGCATCATGGAATGATTGAATTAAAAACAATACAAATGATTAAGACGATTGAAGAAGAAGGGAGCTTTCAGAAAGCAGCCGATGTATTGTATCTTAGCCAACCGGCACTGAGCCAGTATATTAAAAGAGTGGAAAAAGAATTATCTTTTAATTTATATGAGCGTTCAGGCGGAAAATGTACTTTGACAGAAGCGGGGGAGGTGCTGTTGGAAGAAGGGACAGCATTACTTGAACAGTATGAAAAAATGCTGCAAAAAATGAAGGATGCAGCAAGTGTAAACAAAAAAAGAGTTTTCTTTGGTTGCCCCACAGGATATTCAGTACCGTGGTTTAGTGACTTCCTTTATGGTATGGAGTCTAATGTGAAGCAAGTACGCATGATGGAGGATTCGGTTGAACATTTGATAAGTAAGTTGCTGAGAAAAGAATTAGATATGTTGTTCATACCGGCAGTTTATTACCACCCCAATATTGTATATTATACAATTTGTCATGAAGAGTTCTATTTGGCTATTCCTAAAAATAATGAATATGATTTGATTGCCAGGTCAAAGAAGTGCGATGGATATGTGGATATGTCAGATTTGGGCGGTTTGCCGTTTATTTCAGGTCCGGCGAAAGCATATACAGAATTCTTACGTCCGATTTTTGAGGAGACTGGCATGGCTGCAAATGTGATATTTGTCGCAAAAAACTGGGACATTGCACATGCTTTTGTGGAAAAAGGCGCTGGTTCAACAATTGTACCGTATTGGTTAGTTAATGATGAAAGTAAATACGTTAATTATTATAAAATAAAAAGTAAATGTAATACTTATAGGATATTCTCATATGCATTGCATCGGCAAAGTACGATTACAGATGAAATGCAGTCTATAATCGATAATGTGATTGATAAATGTGGAGATGAATTTGCGGAACAAGAAGTAGAGCAGTCTCAACTTATAATGAATTTTAATGCAAAAACGGCTAAAATTTATTCTGAATAATAGCTTTTATATTGGCGATGTTGTTGAGGTGAACGGCAGAAGATATAGAAAACAAGGGAAACTATCAAATTTACTTGATTAGTGCCCCTTGTTTTACTTTATTGAAAGCCTTTTATTTGTGAGTGGAGAAATTAATCAATTTTTGGTACGAGGCTTTGCAATCTTCCATTTGTATGAATATTTTGCTCTTCGATGAATTCAACGATTTTTCCGAGTGTTGGGCAAACGGTAACACCTGCATCTTCTAGCGCGGCAACTTTAGATTTTACAGTTCCCATTCCGCCGCTTACAATCGCACCGGCATGTCCCATTTTTTTGTTTTCAGGAGCGTACATTCCGGCGATATAAGCGTAAACAGGTTTCTTTAATCCAAGTTCTTTGATTTTTGCGGCTGCCATTTCTTCGCTTGTTCCGCCGATTTCTCCGATGATAACAATTGCATCTGTATCCTCATCTTCAGCGAAAAGTTCAATAACATCGGCATGGTTCATACCAATAATCGGGTCACCGCCGATTCCGATACAAGTAGAAAGCCCATAGCCTTTAAAAGTTAAGTTGGAGGCCGTTTCGTGAGTAAGGGTTCCGCTTCTTGAAATAATGCCGATATGGCCTTTTCCGTAAATATAATCCGGCATAATACCTATTTTAGATTGACCGGGAGAAATCACACCTATTGTATTTGGTCCCACGATTCTTGCACCTAGTTTTTTCGCTTCGCTGACAATATGTAATGTATCCATAACAGGAACAAATTCAGTTACAATTACTAATAATTTGATGCCACTGTGAAGGGCGTCAATTGCAGCATCATGCACAAACTGTCTCGGAACAATCAGGAGAGCGGATTCGATTCCCGGAAACTGTGCTCGTGCATCTGCAACTGTATTAAATACAGGAACGCCGTTTACTTCCTCGCCAGCTTTTCCAGGTGCAACACCTGCTAACAATTTTGTTCCACTTTCAAGTGTACGCTGACAATGGATACGACCTTGTTTTCCTGTGATTCCAATCATCAACATTTCAGTATCTTTATGAATCAGAATGCTCATTTCATTATGCCTCCTTCATGTTTAATAAGAGCTGTACTGCCTCGTCTGTAGTACCATATTTTGTTTGAGAAAACCCTAATTTTTCATAAATTTCCCATCCCTGCTCCTGATTGAAGCCTCGGCTTTTAACTACTACTTTTTTGTTGTTTCCAAACTCTTTGTAGGCACGGGCGATTCCGTCAGCCATATCAGCGCAATTATTAATTCCGCCAAATACATTTACAAGAATCATATCAGTATTTTCGTTTTGAAGAAGAATACGCATTGCCTGATAAGTTTTTTCGGATGTTACGCCACCGCCCAAATCAAGGAAGTTGTTTACTTTACCGCCATAATGACGGATAGTATCCATTGTTGCCATACCGATTCCGGCACCACCGGCCATTGTACCAATATTTCCATTAGGATCTAATTCAACATATGTAAGATCATGTTCAGCAGCATCTAGTTCCTGGAGTGATTTCTGCTGGGATGTACGAGGGAGAATTGTGTAGTCTTCCTGACGGTACAGGCTGTTGTCATCAATTACCAGTTTGGCATCGATTGCAACAACACTTCCATCTTCTAATACTGCTAAAGGATTGACTTCAATTGTTGTACTATCTAATGCAAAGCAAGCAGTAGACAGTTTTTTTGCAATATCTACAATTTTATTCAAACGCTCATCCGGCAATTCAAAAATCTTTGCTGATTCACGGAAAGCGGCTTCGTCAAATCCTTCTGTACAATCTAAACGCATTAATTTCTCCGGTGAAGTCGTAGCTAACTCCTCAATATCCATTCCACCAAAAGGAGTAAAGAGCATAATCACTGCACGGTTTTTAACATCTAAAGTCATACCCATATAGTATTCTTCAACAATAGGAAGAAATCCACATGCAATAATACCTTCCATAGATTTTCCATTGATAGTAATCTTTTCGATGATTTCTTTTACTTCTTTTAATTCTTCTTCGGATTTGACAACCCGTACAGCACCTGCTTTTCCACGTTTTCCTGAAAGAATCTGACCTTTAAGTACACAAGGGTATGGAACTTTTGTTAAATCAACATTTTCAGTTAAAAGTATACTGTCGTTAATCGGAATGCCAAATCTGTTAAGCTGTTTTTTTCCTTCTATTTCTAAATAATCCATAACAAGACTTCCTTTCTACTTTTAAAAAATTAATAGTTTATTCAAATTAATCCCATGCCATTTCCGGATCTGGAAGGTAAGATTCAGCAAACGGATAACTAACACGAGTAATATTCATCAAATGCACGTGGCTGAAGTTACCGCTGAAGCTATTATTTCCCCATGAACCACATCCCAATGTAGTTGTCGGAGTAAATCCGTTTTTCGGGCTGCCGCCACCGGTTGTTCCTGAAGCCTGATTTACTACCACACGAGATACAGAACACTGGATTGCAGCGTATTCAACATGTTCAGGAGTATTTGAGTGAACCGCAATACTGTGACCTTTTCCTTCAAATTCAAGGTTCTCTACCATATAACCTATACCTTCTTCAAATGTGTCATACGGGAGAACTGCAAGAACAGGACACAGTTTTTCACGGCAAAGCTGTTCCGCAGAACCGGCAGTCTCAGCTTTGACAACGATAGCACGAGTACCTTCCGGAACATCTATACCAATTACTTTTCCAATATCGGATGCGCTTAATCCTACTACATCACGATTAAGAGGTCCGCACTCTGGGAAGATACCATCTCTGATCTTCTGTACCTGATCAGCATCATCTATATAGAAACCACCGTGATTTTTGATTTCCTCAATAAATGCATCATATTTTTCGCGAGGAACAAATACGGTCTGTTCGCCGAGGCAGATAAGACCGTTGTCAAAGCTGCGGCCAATTAAGACCTTTTCAGCAGCATCTGCTAAATCAACATCTTCATCAATAATACATTGAACATTTCCCTGTCCAACCCCCAGTGATGGTTTACCGCTTGAATAAGCTGCTTTTACCATACTCGGTCCGCCGGTAGCTACAACAATATCAGCTGAGCTCATCAGCTTTGCGCTTTCTTCAACAGAAATATTCTCAAGGGTAAGAACCAGATCTTTTGGAAGATCCAGTTTCTCCAGTTCCTGTTGGAACATTGATACAAGGAGCTGTGTACATTTAACAGCTCTTGGATGTGGAGCAAAAATTACAGAGTTTCTTGTTTTCAAAGCAAATGCGGCATTACACATAGGTGTGACAACAGGATTGGTAGAGGGGATAATGGCAGCTACTACACCCATTGGTTTTGCGATTTCAAGAACATTAAGATCTTCGTGCTTTGCGATAATCCCTACTGTTTTTTTGTTTTTGATACTTTGCCAGATTAAGGAGGATTTCATACGACATTTTGTGATTTTATCGTTTATATCTCCCATTCTGGTTTCTTCAGCAGCCATTGGACCAAGCATTTCTGCGTTGTCATACACGATTTTACAAATTGCACGAGCAGCGGCGTCAGCTTGTTCTTGTGATGTAAATTCGATCTGAGCCTGTGCTTCTTTAGAGCGTCTTACTAATTCGTCTACAGTTGTTAATATGTTCTCCATTTTTCTAACTCCTTTAACTGAAATATTTGTTTGTTGAATAGTTCCATTCACATTCCGGCGGTGTTTTTTAACGTACCGCTGGAAATAAAATCGTTATATAAAAAATAACATACAAACCCTGAAAATGTGAAATAGAATTATACAATATGTACATATAACAAAAAATTATAAATAGGCCGAACAACACATCCATATAACAAAAAGGTGAATGGTATTTTATAGATGTGAAGAAAATAGTGTACAATCCATCTAAAAACAAATGACAAATCAGCTGAAAATCATCTGATTGATATAAAGAAAGGAAAATACATAATATTTTGTTATGAAAAGGTATCATATATTAATATTTCAAATTTGTGTATCGAGTATGTTAATCTTATAACAAGAAAAGAACAAAAAATCACGTGATGAAGATGAAATTAAAAATTCAAGGAGGACTATTTTATGAAAGTTCAACACACTAATGCAAGCGGAATACATCCGTATGATTATTCTTACTGTCTTGGATATCAGGTAAATCATGAAGAGTGGTCGCCATTTCCGAGAGTAAATCGTCTAAGAAAAACATTTTTGGAAAGACCTTATGATATTGATATTGACAGAATGAAACTGGTAACAGAATCTTATAAAGAGCATGAAGGTGCCAGCCGTAAAATGCAATGTGCATATGCATTTGATAAAATCCTGACAAATATTCCGTTGTATATTTATGACGAAGATCTTATCGTAGGTGAAATTGCAGCGCCTGCAAAGGCAGCTCCGGTTTATCCGGAATTTTCAGTTGAATGGCTTATTGATGAGGTTTTACATTTCCCATTTGAAGAGCGTGCACATGATCAGTTTTACATTAGAAACGATGAGGATCGTAAAGAGATTGTAGAGCTTGCTGAATACTGGAGAGGTAAAACAGTTGACGATTTGATTAATTCAAGATTGACTGAGGATCAGTTAAAAGGATCTGAAGCAGGTGCGAAAGTTTATGTGACAAACGATTATCATTATGCAGGTGTCGGTCATACAGAAGTTGATTATGAAATGTTAATGAAACTTGGATACGATGGTATTCAGGCAAAAGCAAAAGATGCTTTGGCAAAATTAACTGAAAGTGACGAAGATTACGAAGAAAGAAAAGACTTCCTTACAGCTATGGTTATGATGCTTGATTCAGTAAAGAAGTATATCAACAGATATGCAGTACTTGCTGAAGAAATGGCAGGGAAAATAGAGGATGAGAACAGAAAGAAAGAGCTTGAAACAATGGCAGCAAATTGTCGTCAGATTGCCGGTGGAGCACCGCAGACATTCTGGCAGGCAGTACAGTTGTTCAACCTGGCAACTACATTGATTCAGATTGAAGGTAACGGACATTCTATTTCTTACGGACGTATGGATCAGTGGTTAAATCCATTCTATGAGGCAGATATGAAGAATAAGACAATTTCTAAAGAGTTTGCTCTTGAATTGATTGAAGTTCAGTATGTTAAGATGAATAATCCGACTAAGTTAAAAGATAAGAGTACCGTTGTTGTACGTAATGGTCGTGGATTTGGTGGCGAAAGTCTTGTTGTAGGAGGAGTTGATCGTGACGGAAATGATGCAACAAATGATCTGACAATGATGATGATCGAGGCTTCTGCTCATACACGTATGATGAATCCGTGGCTTTGCGTACGTATGCATGAAAATACACCGTACGAATTGAAAGTAAAGACAATTGAATGTATTCGTGCCGGATTTGGTCATCCAAAGGTATTCAATGACGGTCCTGCAATCAAAGCAATGCTTAATAAAGGACATACATTAGAAGAAGCAAGAGATTACAGCGTTGTTGGGTGTGTAGAGCCAAACCTTCCGGGTAAAGAAAATGGATGGCATGGCGCAGGATATATCAATTCAGCAAAGATTCTTGAACTGGCATTGAATAATGGACGTCTTATGCACATGGAAGGACAGCTTGGACCGGACTACGGAAGTTTGCGTACATACAAAACATTTGATGAAGTACTTGAAGCAGTTGACAAGCAGTTTGCTTATTGGTGTGAACAGATCAGAGGAAGCAATGATGTAATTGATGTGGCTCACCGTGAGTGTAAACCACTTCCGTATATTTCTTCGCTGTTCGAAGACTGTATCGAAAGAGGAAAATGTATCACAGAAGGTGGAGCAAAATACAATTTTACAGCACCACAGGCAGCTGGTATTGCAACATGCGCAGATGCTCTCGCTACAATTAAACAGCTGATGTTTGAAGAAAAATCCGTTACAGGAGACGAGTTACTGCAGGCAATATACGATAACTGGGAAGGTCATGAACAGTTATATGCGTTGGTAAACAGTACAAAAGTTCATCACTATGGTAATGATGATGATTATGCAGATGAGTTGTTCCGCTTCATATACGAAAGTTTCTGCAGAAACCTTAATGTTGGTGAAAACCCGCGTGGTGGTTCTTACATTCCTGGTGTTTACACAGTAAATGCAAACGTAGGTCTTGGTCTTGCAACAAATGCGTCACTGGACGGACGTAAAAAAGGTGAGCCGTTGTCAGATAATATGGGACCGGTACATACTATTGGTGGTTCACATGACGTGTCAGGACCAACAGCACTTATCAGTTCGGTTTCAAAAGTTGATCATAGCTTGGCTATGAACGGAACATTGTTAAATGTACGTTTCCCAGAAGAGGCTGTATCAGGTGTTGAGGGAAGGGACAATCTTGTAAGTTTTGTTGATGAATATCTTGACAAAGCGGGTATGCATGTACAGTTCAACATTATGAGTGCGGATAAGATGAGAAAAGCACAGAAGAATCCAGAAAATTACAAAGATATGCTTGTTCGTGTTGCCGGATATAGTGCATATTTCGTAGAGCTGGGAACACCGCTCCAGAATGATTTGATTGACCGTACAGAGTTCCATTTCTAATCTTAAGAAAATGAAAATTTAAAAATCCAAGAGCCTGAGTTCAGGCTCTTGGATCCTATAAAATATAAAGGATGAATGAGGAGAAAAAATCATGGTATTCGAGACGGGTTTTATATTATTAGCGATAATTCAGATATTTGGTTTTTTTGTTGAAGGAAGTGCAGGATTTGGTTCTACAGTTATTTCAGCACCATTTGCTACCAGTATTTTGGGAATCGAAACAGGAGTTCCTTTTGGAACAATTATGTCAACAATTTTCGTTGTAGGTTTAACTCTTAAATCTTTGAAGAATATTTCATGGAAAGATCTTGGGAAAATTTTAGTGGCATGTCTTCCGGGATTATTTTTGGGACAGTACTTGTTTTATATTATTGATCCTAACGTTGCTAAAGTTGGTATCGGTTTAGCGGTTACTTTAATTGCAGCATTTAAGATATATCAGAATATAGTAAGTCCTTTAGTACTTAAGAAAGTGAAAAGTGGAGATGAAGTAGACACTCTTCCTAAAAAAGTTTTCCGTTATTCATGTTTGATTATCGGTGGTGTTGTACATGGTGCATTTAATATCGGCGGACCGCTGATTACGGTGTATACGCTTGAAGCAGTAAAAGATAAAATCAGATTCCGTAATACTATGATTGCTTTGTGGGCAACATTAGACATATTGAACTCAATTAACCAGTTCCGTAATGGTGCATGGACGCCTTATTTGTGGAGTGCCGTATTAGTCTGCGTGCCATTTGCAGCGGTAGGTTTCATTTTAGGCATTAAGTTCTTGGATAAAATTAATAGAGAACAGTTTTTGCGTTTCGTATATGTTGTTCTTTTAGCGGTAGGATTAAACACATTAATTCGTAGTTTGTTGGTATTTATGTAATTCTGAAGGTATGTAGAGAGAGGAAGTGGAATGTTATGGTAAAAGGAATTGTATTTAATGTTCAGCGATTTACGATTCATGACGGTCCAGGCATTCGAACAGAATTATTTTTAAAGGGATGTCCCCTGAGATGTGAGTGGTGCAGTAATCCTGAAAGCTGGCATCGTAATATAGAAGTAGGCATTTACGCAAGTAAATGTATTTCCAAGGAAAAATGCGGTGCATGTGAAAATGTATGTCCGGTGGAAGGTGCAATAAACTTTGAAAATGGAATAATTGAGTCCATCGATAGAGATGTATGTACAAATTGTATGAAATGCTATAATAGTTGTCCGGCAGAAGCGATTAAGGCCTGGGGAAAGATGATGACAGTAGAAGAATGCATGGAAATCACCAGAAAGGACAGAGGCTTTTATGATAAATCAGGCGGTGGTGTGACTGTTTCCGGTGGAGATCCGTTTGTTCAGAGTGATTTTGTTATGGAATTATTCAAAGCATGCAAACAGGAGAACATTCAGACATGTATTGAATCGACGTTTTATGCGAAATGGGAACAGATAGAAAAGGTGTTGCCGTACACAGATCTTATCATTTCGGATATAAAGCATATGAACTCGGAAATACATAAGAAACATACGGGGGTTGATAATCATTTGATTTTAGAAAATCTGCAGAAGCTTGCAAATGACGGAAGAGAAATGATTTTAAGAATACCTGTTATACCAAACGTAAATGACGATATGGAAAATATAGAAAAGACAGCAGACTTTATTATTGATAAACTGAATGGTAATGTTAGGACATTGCAGCTTTTGAGTTTTATGAGATTAGGTGAAGAAAAATATCAGTCTTTGGGAATTCCATATAAGATGGAGGAGTTGAAAATTGATAGAAAGAAATTCCAAGATCATGTAAGCCAAATTGGTAAACGTCAAACCATCCGCCCCAACCTAAACCAACGCCGCTTTTCAGCGGCGTGGTATCCGGCATTTTTCCGGCAGATTGGTTGACCACGGCATCAAAGATGCCAATGCGTTTTTGTCTATAGTTCCATCCTTGTCTGCAAGTTTTGGCAATTCTGTAAGCAGATAGCAAAAATAATTGTAAGTACTCAGATTATTCAGTTTGGCAGTTTCCGAAATGCTGTATATCACAGCACTGGCTTCTGCTCCTTTGATAGAGTCAATTATTACCCAGTTCTTTTTGCCAATGCAGAATGTACGAATTGATCTCTCAGAAGCCGAGTTATCTATCGGGACTTCTCCATCTCTCAGAAATACCTTTAGCTGCTTTTCCTGATTGATGCTGTATTTTAAACCTTTAGCGGTTTCGCCTTTTGGCAGTTGTTCATGGAGCACTTTTTTTACCCACACAAAATACTCCTCAACAAGCGGTTTTACATTTTTTTCTCGCTCCTTGAGCCGTTCTTCTGCTGTAAGCGCCTTTAAAGATTCATCCAGTTTATAGATGGAAGATATCCTTATTAGTGCTTGGTATGCAACCGATTTTTTGGCTGTTTCCCGGTCATCCATTGCCTTTACCGCATTCATAAACGATCTGCGGCAGTGTGCCCAGCAATTCGCGTTGGTCACCCCCTCCAGATTCTTTTCAATCAGATGATACTGGCTTAGACCATCCGTTACAAGGACTCCCTTAAAGTCTTTGTAGTATTGCTCCGGATGATCATGATGCCGGGTCTTCTGGTATTCATACAGGACAATGGGCTTGTCTTTGTAGTATTCGCCAGACCGGTGAACCCACATATAACTCTGTGCTCCTGCAGAACGTCCATCATTGATCACTTCAACCGGTGTTTCGTCACATTGGGTGACATGATATTTAAATAGTTCTTCCTTCATATAGTCATAAACTGGCTGAAAGTATCTCTGTGCACACAGGATGGTCCAGTTAGCCATATTTTGTCTACTGATATGGACACCACCTCGCTGGAACTCCTGCTCAATTCGGTACAGCGGAATAGAATTCACATACTTCCCATTGATGATGGCAGCTTCCAATGAAGGAGTTACAATGCTGTTCCTAAGAAGATCTTTTGGACGATCACCCCGGACGAATTCATCCTGATGGAGCCCATCTGTGCCGACATACACTTCAACCGTATGAACTTCAACTGTCCAGGAAGCCGGTTCGTAACGCAGGCGCTTATAAGATTCATCCGGCATACGCTTGTAGTTTCCGTCACCATACATCTCGTTAAGTTTTTCTTGCGAGACACTGTGAAGAATCTTTTCTTCCGGAAATCCAGACAAATCCGCATCCCGCTTACCGCGCTGCTTTTTCTGTTTTGGGATTGTCGCAAGGACTTCTTCTATCGTTAATTCTTCCGTAGTATCTTCCGCAAGTGCTTCGGCTTCATTGAACAGCGATAGTTGTCCGCTGACTGCATCCAGTGTTTCCGTATGGCGTCCAAAGTGCTGTTGGTTTGCAATACGTATCTGCTCGATAAGTTTCTCCAAGTTATCATTCATCTGTGTTAACTGATCCTGCATAGACAACACAAGGAGCATCAGATCTTTTTTGTTTAGCTTATTCAATTGTTCCACGGTATATTTTTCAGCCATAAGTTCGCTCTCCTAATTGTCTTTATTATACCGCGGATAGCGTATTTATGCCACTTTCGGCACTTTGGCACTTCGTCATAATGCCTATGGTTTACACGCTTTATACCTCTTATACAAGGATAGAAATATAGAGTTTTCAATGTTCAAAAGTGCCTTGTTTCAGGCGTATATGCCGCAATGCTGATAGCTTTACGGCAAGTTTTGGGATTCCAAAGTTACAGCAAAAACCGAAGGTTTAAATTTCTCTGTTTTGCACAACAAAAACTTTATAACACATGCTTTGGATGGACCTCTTTGATCTTTGGAACAATCGGATTCAAGCCCTGCATCAGCATCTGGTACTGATCTCTGGTCAGTTCCGCCGCTTCCTCGGGCGTGCGCGGCCAGCTGAATGAGCCATCTTCCAAACGCTTATACAAAAGTAAAAACCCGGTCCCCTCCCAAAGCAGGCCTTTAATCCTGTCCGTTCGGCACCCACAGAACAGGAAAAGCACATCCTTCTCAAAAGGATTTAAATCATACTTTGTGCCGATTAATTGTGCCAGACCATCAATTCCTTTTCGAAGATCAGTTCTTCCGCAAGCCAATATGATGCGTTTCACGCCGGCTGCTTCAGCTAACATGGATAACAACCTCCAACATCTGTTTTAGAAGTCCAGGAGAAACAGTGTTTGATAATCCTATCGTCAACTTCCCGGTGCGGATGATTGCATCTGCTTGAAATGACTGCCCGAAAGATTCAGAAGCTCCCTGTGGTTGAACTGGTAATTCTGCAAATGTAACAGTGCCTTCCTGACTGGTAGCCGGTAGGTTGATTGAAGACATTTGCTCATATGCTTCCTTGCGTATTTTGCGAAGCCAGTAGTAGTAGCTCTTTTCGCTGATGTCATGATCCATCATCCACTGTTTGGCAGTCTGTCCTTCCGGTCGCTGTTGACATTGCTCAATAATTGATTTCCAATTAGCAAGCCTTACTTCATGAGTGGTTTTATCCATAGTATTTACCTCCACTTGAAAAAACTAGTTAGTTTTTTGCATTTTTTCAAGTGTGCCATAAAACTCATCAGAAAGAAAGGCGGATGGTTTGACGTTTACCCAAATTGCGCTTTATTTCAATAATCGTGGAATTCACTGTCAGGTGGGCACTAAAGAAAAACAATGAAAATTGAGGTAGTACAATGAAAAATTTTACTTTTAAGATACCCCAAAATATAGAATTTGGTGTAGGGAGTCTAAAAACACTTCCAGAAAAAATTCGAGCAGTTAAATCAGATCATGTACTTCTTGTTTCAGACCGCGGTTTGGAAGCAGTCGGAGTAGTAAAAAAAATCAGTAACATTATAGAAGCGCAAGGAATTGTATGTACACAATTTTTAGATGTCATAGCGAATCCTACAGTAGATATAGTAAATGAAGCAACACAATTATATAAAGATTCCGGAGCAGCAGCTATTGTTGCCCTGGGTGGTGGAAGTTCAATGGACGTTGCAAAAGCGGTAGGTGTACTTGCTATTTTTGGTGGAGAAATTACAGAATATGAAGGTTTTGATAATGTTCCGGGAAGCATTGTTCCGATAATTGCGATTCCTACAACTGCCGGAACCGGAAGTGAAGTAACAGCGTCAGCCGTTATCTCAGATGAAGCGAGAAATTATAAATTATCTGTAATCAGCTATGAACTTCTCCCGAAATATGCGATATTAGATCCGGAATTGATAATGAGCTTGCCGGCTTCTATTGCTGCACCAACAGGCGTAGATGCGCTAATTCATGCAATCGAGGCATATTTGTCAACGAATGCATCTCCATTTTCAGATGCTATGGCAGAAAAGGCAATGGAATTGATTGGTAAAAATATTAGAAGATTTGTAGCAAACAGACAAGATGCTGAGGCGGCAAGTGCAATGATGATAGGATGTACTTTTGCGGGAATTTCCTTTGCCTGGGCAAAGTTGGGAAATGTTCATGCAATGAGTCATCCGGTTAGTGCATATTATCATGTGGCACACGGTGTTGCCAATTCTATTTTGTTACCGGTTGTTCTTGAATTTAATGCATTAGCAGACAATGGCCGTTATAAAAAAATCTATGATTATATACATGAAACAAATAAGAATGTAACTTCGTTTAAGGCGGAAATGTTAGTTGAAGAAGTAAAAAAATTGACAGCTCAGTTGAATATTCCACAGTCGCTGTCAGAAGTAGGTGTGACTGAAGAGTGCATTCAGGAAATGGCAGAGGATGCATTAAAGAGCGGAAATGTATTGGTGAATCCAAGACAAACAACATTGAGAGATTTAGTAGAGCTTTATAAAAAAGCTTTATAAGATACAGAATAACAATGTAGCGAGAGTAGGATAATGTAAAAATGAAAAAAGAAGAAAAGCTTGAGAAAAAATTTTCGCCTTTAAGTGTGTGGGCTCTTGCTTTTGGATGCATTATAGGCTGGGGCGCATTTGTAATGCCGGGTGAGACATTCCTTAGAAATGCAGGTCCGATGGGAACTCTTTTGGGAATGGTGATATCCATAGTTATTATGGGTATAATTGCACTTAATTACAACTATATGGTTAACCGATATCCTTTGGCCGGAGGAGAGTTCAAATATACACGAATTGTATTTGGAGGTACGCATTCGTATATTTGTGCATGGTTTTTAGCGTTAGCATATATTTTACCTATCTCAATGAATTCTACAGCATTGGCACTAATTGGAAGAAATTTACTGAATAATGTATTTCAGGTTGGATTTCATTACAATGTTACCGGATATGAAGTATATTTGGGTGAAGTGCTGTTAGCTATTTTTGCGGTTTGTTTATTTGGTTATTTGTGTATAAGAGGCGTAGAGTTTGCAGGGCTGTTTCAGGTGATACTGACAATCATGCTTGTGTTCGGTGTTGTGGTTATTGGTGTGGGTGCTATCGTAAGTCCGAAGGCTTCATTAGAGAATTTATACCCATTATTTCCGGATACAACGAAAACATCTGTGTTATCCAGTATTTTTGCAATAATTATTATATCACCATGGGCCTTCTTTGGATTTGATACGATTCCACAGGTTGCTGAAGAATTTAAATTTTCACCAAGAAAGACAAAGATGATAATGCTGTTTTCAATAGTCTTTGGCGGATTTGTATATATCATTTTAAATACAGTGACGGCATCTGTAATACCGGATAACTATGGATCATGGGTTGAATATATAGAAGACGCAAGCAATTTAGATGGTTTGATTTCATTGCCAACGTTTTACGCTGCATATGAATTGCTTGGAAAAGCAGGAGTATTTTCTATAGGAATAGCAGTTCTGGCGGCTGTGTTATCAGGAATTGTTGGTTTCTATATAGCTACCAGCCGTTTACTGTTTTCAATGTCGAGAGATGGTGTGATTCCGAAATGGTTTGGGGAAGTGCATTCGAAGTATAAAACACCTAGAAATGCAATTGTATTTTTGATTTTGATTTCAATAGCAGCACCGTTTTTCGGAAGAAATGCTTTGGGATGGTTAGTTGATATGTCATCTTTAGGGGCATTAATTGGATATGGATATACGTCAGCGGCAACTATTAAATGTGCAAAGGAAGGTAAATCCATTACATTTTTGATAATGGGTTGGATTGGTGTTTGTTTAGCGGTCTTCTTTACGATATTATTATTGATTCCGATTCCGGGATTAAATTGTTCTCTAGGTAAAGAATCTTATATTTGTCTGATTGCATGGACTATTTTAGGGATGTTTTTTTATATGAAGGAAAGGAAGAGAATAGATTTATCCTGAATTTTGATATGATATTATAATTAAGCTGGTATCATGTGGATACCAGCTTCAGACTGTAGACAAAGTTGGTGCTGGGATTATTCTCAGCACCTCGTGATAACTGAAAGGCAGGCTATTCAGCGTTTTATCCAGGGAAGTGAAACTTTGGCAATACATACTACAATACCTGCCCTCATCATTCGTTTGTTTCACTCCTTTTTATTCCAGCGATAAAATCTCTGTACCAATAAGCACTTTCTTTACAAATTCTCTCCTGGGTCTCAAAATTGGTATGAACAATTCCATAACGAAATGTAAACCCTGCACTCCATTCCCAATTATCTAATAATGACCAAAGATAATATCCACGGATATCAATTCCTTCTTCCAATGCCTTACTGATCCAATATAAAAATCCTTCTATGTATTCAATTCGTTCTCTATCATGGATTTTGCCGTCCTGTGTTATTTCCTCACAACAGTTAAATGTGCCGTTTTCAGTGATATAAATAGGAATTTCCAGCTTATATAGATCTTTCAAGATGTGAATTGCTTCGTAAACAGCTTTGGGATAAAACTCAGTTCCATTATCCATAAAATTGCCGCCGACTACCTCTGCTTTCTTTTGCTTGATAAGTGAGGCATCTGCACAATCCACCACGCGGTTGTAACAATTTAATCCAAAGAAATCAATAGGTTGTGATATCTTTTTCATATCATTGTCCTGAATTTGGGGCATACAGTCATGATCTTCCATGTATTTTAAGAGTTCGTCGGTATAACATCCTTTAAATATAGGATTTAAATAAGATCGATAAGTTTTTTCGTTTTCCAGCTCCGCAAGTGCCACGTCCTCCTTAACATCCGGCCGTAATGGATGATGATTCCAGATATCGACCACAATTCCAATTTTCGATTGTTTTAAATTTTCTTCTCGGAATCGTTCGACTCCTTTACCATGAGCAAGTAATATGTGGTGGTTCGCTTGCCGCCCAAAAGTTTCGTTTTTTCTTCCAGGTGCAAAAATCCCTGACGCATACCCTACGTATGTTGCAATAGGTTCATTGATCGTTGTCCACAAAGGGATGTCGTTTCCGAATGCTCTAAATAGAATGGAAGCATATTCCCCATACCAATTTACGGTGTCTCGATTTAACCACCCGCCTTCCCGTTCTAATTCATAAGGAAGATCCCAATGATAAATCGTAGCATTGGCTGTTATGCCATATTGATACATCCGGTCTACCATACGTTTATAATAGTCTAATCCTTTTTGGTTGATTTTCCCTTTCCCTTCTGGAAAAATACGTGCCCAGGAAAATGAAAACCTGTAGGACTGTATATTCAACTCCTTCATTAATTGTAGATCTTTATCCCAGATATGATACATATCACATGCAATATCTGGTCTGGTGCCATCTGCGATCACATTCGGAATACGTGAGAAAACATCCCATATATTCAATCCTTTTCCATCTTTATCAAAAGCCCCTTCTACCTGGGGCGCACTCGTTGCAACGCCGAACAAAAAATGATCTGGAAATTTATCTCTCATATTCTTCATTTCCTGATTCTCCCCCTTTATCCTTCAAAATTATCGCTCAGCCAGGAAAACTCATAATTTAATTTTTGGTTTTCCTCCGAACTATAGCCTTTTTTGTGTGGTATACTTCCAACGGAGTCCTGGAAAAGTAAATATTGATCCGGACTTCCTTCCATTGTTTTCTTTCCGTGTCTGATCCATGTACCATCTTCATTTCCCACATGAAGCCCATTTTTCTCCAGGTATTCAATCAGCTTTTCCCGCAATGCTTTCGTCAATTTTATGTATAATGGATTTTGAGCACGATTCATTAGTTCATCGGGATCTTTTGTTAAGTCAAACAAGTATTCCTTTTCATCCGGGACAGAATAGATATATTTATAACTTTCCCCTAAAATCATGTAGTTTGCATACTCATCCTTTTCATATTCACCATAAATATACTTTCTGTCACAACCATCTGTATAAACATCGATAAGGCTTATGCCTTCTTTTTCTTCCTCCAGAGTAATCCCTGCATATTTTAAAAATGTTGGGAATATATCTAACAAAGAAACCGGTGTATCGCATTTCAATGGTCTGCATCCCGCACCATACATAATTAAGGGGATTCTTGCAGCTGAATCCAGAAAACATCTCTTTCCGTAACAATTATAATCACCAAGCATTTCCCCATGATCCGCTGTGAATATGATCAGTGTATCTTTTAAAAGAGCCCTCGTCTCCAATTGCTTCAGCAAACGCCCTAAATTATAATCCATGAATGATACTTCACCATAATAATGCGCTTTTATTTGCCTGACCAGGTTTTGGTCTGTCCCCTGATCCCGGTATTTGTATCTGTTTTGAAATCGATTCCATAAGGTGATAACGTCCTCATTGTCCGGCGCCTGTTTTGGCAGGGGCATGTCCGGGCCGCGATATAACCTGTTCCAGGGGACAGGAGGCTCAAATGGCGGATGCGGCTTTTCAAAGGATGCCATCATAAAAAATGGTTTTTCTTCATCTCTGCGATCCAAAAATTCAATACATTTATCGACTGTCCAGTGGCTGTGCTGCAATCTTTCAGGCAGCTGCGACACCTGTGGAATATAATACATCTCACTGCGTGCGCCCTTATAATCCGTTACATGCCCGTACCCTTCCTTTTTTATATCTTTATAAAAATCATTCTTTTCCATATCATGGTCTTCATCACAGACTTTTCGTTCATCAAAACCCCATTTTGTACAACTTCCTTCTGGAAATGTAAAATGCATTTTTCCTGCGCCAAATGTTTCATAACCATTATCCTGCAAATGCTGCATGAAGCTCTTCCGTGCTTTTTCCGATGGTAATGTATAGTTTTCATACACACCTGTCTTATGGGGCATCTCCCCGGTATGCAGCGTGTAACGCGCAGGCACACATACTGGGCAGGGAGTATACGCACGTGTGAAGGAAACCCCATGTTCCGCCAGCTTATCCAGGACAGGCGTTTTAACCATAGAATTTCCGTGTGCATGAATTGCATCATATCGCATCTGATCTGTTAAAACAAATAAAATATTGTTCATTTTTTTAGTCCTCTTTTTCTTTAAATTCCGACAAAGTCATTCCAAACTGCTTTTTAAAAACACGGCTGAAATATCTGTAATCGGTGTATCCCACAAGCTCTGCTATTTTTGAAAATGACAGCTCCGGGTTTTGGCGTATCAGAGAACAGGCTCTGGTCAGCCTGTACTGTGCTATAGCATCTCCTAAGGTGATCCTTCTTTTCTTCTTGTAAACTTCACATATATACTGTGGACTATATCCAATTAAGTCAGCCATTTGCTTCAAAGAGATTTTCTCTGAATAATGGATTTTTATATATTTGTCAATCTTATTGCAGAGATCAGTATTATCCAGAGACCAGGAATGCTGAAATTCTATCCCTTCTTCCTTTTTTTTGCGCAACAGTTTTTCAAGTGAGAGCAGCTTTTCTTTTACCTGTTCCAGCGAAACAGGTTTCAGAAAGTAATCCTCAATCCCAATACGAATACACTGCTGTAAATATTCAAACTCACAATATGCACTTAGAGCAATACAAATCATATCTGGAAAACTGCATCTGACTTGTTCAAACAACCATAAACCTCCAAGACCGGGCATTCTGATATCTGAGATGACTACATCTACCGAAAGTGACTTCAGTTTTTTCCATGCTTCTTCTGCGGTATATGCAGTTTCAATAATTTGAAATGAATGTACTCCGCTGCTTTCTATTTTCATTTTCAGATTTTTTAAAACGGAAGGTTCATCTTCTACTAAAAGTATATTATACATGAATCTCACCTCCTATAATGACCTGTGTAAACTCCCCATTTGAGATGATGTCAAATAAAATGTTATTTCCATTGTTGTCTAATTTCAGCCTTAAATATGAATTTATAAGTCCCACACTTACGTTTCCCAGTCCGGAAAGTTCCTGATTGGATTCATAGGACTTTAATTTTTCCAATAATTCTTTTCTTTTTTGATCTGAGAATCCCTGCCCATTATCTTTTACAATAATTTTCCATCCCTGATCACAATATTCTCCCGTTACCCAAACCTTTAAATTTGGCTTTTCCGGGATAAATCCATATAAAATACTGTTTTCTACAATTGGCTGGATAATCAGCATAGGTATCTTCACCTCTTTGATTCTGTCATCAACGTCAATCTGATAGTCAAACCGCTCCTCATACCTATATTTGATCAATTTTAGATACATTTCAGTGTATGCCACTTCATTTGCAATCGTAGTGCAAAAGTCAGACTGCTTTGTAATATATCTCATCATCGTAGAAAGCAGTACACACATTTCGTCTACAGCAAACACTCCGCACTCATATCCCTTTGCGCCTATGACAGTTAAAGTATTACCTATAAAATGAGGTGATATTTGTGATTGCAGTGATGCACGCTGAGCTCTGTATTCCAGTTTTTTGCTCTCAATAAGGGCTGAAATGGACTCCTGAAGCTTCTCATTCATATTGTTGAATGTTTCATAAATTTGTTTGATTTCGTCATAATCGTCTGCGTCAATTTCTAAATGTTCCGACAGTTTTTCAATATTTAATTCGTTCATTTGCTTTTTTAACTGTCTTAATGGCCGGGTCAGACGTTTTGATGCATACCATGAAGTTAAGAATAGTACGCAAAGCAATACAAGGGTACCTGTGATCATTAAAGTTCTCTGTCTGTAATAATATTGAAAGAGCAGATCTTTTGACTGTGCCACAAAGATAAGCAATTGATAATCATTTTGCTGTGAAACTTTATAATAATATCCATTTCCATTTAACACTTCTTTCCCCAGACATTGTATAAAGTTCTCTTTCAAAATAGTTTGTAATGTTTTGTTTTTCTTACGGCTCGAGAATATTTTTTCGTTATCCCTATTATTTACCTGAATGTACGGTGCATTATCAGCACTGTCTGTCTGCAGTTCATCATATAAATTATCGTAATCCTGCTGAATCTCAATAAATCCAACTTTACCATCTCCGTAGCGAATACAGCGTACAAAAGACACGAGTTCGGTCTGATTATCGCTCCATAAATCGGTTGAAGCCGGGCTGATATAGATGTCTCTGGATTGATCCTGGAAATATTGTTTTAGATATTCAATATACTCATATTTCACTTTTTTAATTCCATTTTTTGTTTCGCTTACACCTACTGTAAAAAATGTTGAGTCGGAAAATACAGAAACTCTTCTCATTTCAAAAATCGGACTGATTACATTCATCAGGATACCCTCAGCTTCTTTTCTGTAAGACAACTTATCCTCCGGGGGCATTTGGTCATATTCCGATCTGAGAATTCGTGTCACATTCTTATTCGTCATCAACTGAATAGCCATTCGGTCCATATTTCCGAAATAATGCTGAAACGCGTTATCTGTTTTATTAGTCAGTTCATCGATCAATTCCTTTGACTGGGTTTTGTATAATTCCTCCAGGTATATACTCAGTATCAGCGTCATTGATGTAATGCCAATGAGAATAATACCGGAGAAGATAACAAACATTTTGTTGCTATAAACCCTCAGCAGTTTGCCCATATATGGTTTCACTCCTTTTTCTGGAATGCCGCAAAAAGCTACAGTATACGCTTAACGTCTCTGTAGCTTTTTGCAGCATTACCAGTCTGCCGTTTTTTATATAATTTCAGGAAACGCTTAACCCTTTACGGCACCTGATGTCAGACCTCTTATAATATGCTTCTGTGCAAATATATATACAACAATAACAGGTACTGATGCCATGATCAAGTCCGCAAAAACATAATTCCATTTATTTCCATATGCCGATGTGAAATTATATACCGACATAGGAATTGTCCATGTTGATGTTTCCTTGAAAAGATACAATGGATAGTTAAAGTCATTCCATACGAACATAAATACCAGTACGAAGGTTGTTACGTAAATCGGTTT
>OLSM01000864.1_pt1 | contig 26406 bp, 20 predicted proteins | sample 1672721 | NCBI WGS metagenome assembly OLSM01 (sample SAMEA3136717, study PRJEB25190) | human gut metagenome
CGCGCCAAAGGACGGGATAAAACACGAAAGGCCTTGCAAACCCGCGCACCGCGCGAGAAATATGCTTGCTTTTTGCCGCGGGCTATGGTATAGTTATTTACGCGAATGAACTGGAGGTTTCAAAATGGGTGTTTTAGAGATTATCAGCGGTGTTTTGCTGATTTTGTGCAGCATTGCCATCATCGTGATGGTTCTGTTCCAGGAATCCAAGGGCAACGGTCTGTCCGGTGCGATCGCCGGCGGTGAGATGATGGGCAACGAAGGGCGCTCGCGTTCCTCCAATGCCATGCTTGCCAAATACACCAAGTATGCGGCCATCGTGTTCTTTGTGCTCGCTATCCTGGTGGGCGTCATCAGCATCTATCTGAAATAAGCCAGAAAAAAGCCCGCCAGCTTTTGGCGGGCTTTTTTGCTATATATCTCCGAAGACCGGGGAAAAGTATTGTTATGTGTGTGGAGTAAGGAGCATATTATGGGAATCAAAGCAAAAATACTGAAAGAGCTGCAAAAGAAGCCGCGCCGCCTGAAAGAGCTGAAGGCGAAGCTGGGCAACGACAAAAAAGTGGCCCGCGCCGTGGACGAGCTGGTGGAGCGGAACAAGGTGGTGTGCCGCAAGGGCGTGTACGCCGTGCCGGACCCGAAAACAGGGAACGCCGTGGAGTGTACGCTGGTGAAGCTGGCGGGCAAGTTTGGCTTCGCGCGGCCTGTGCAGCCCGACGGGCAGGATATCTTCATTCCGGGCAAATACCTGATGGGAGCCATGCCCGGCGACACGCTGCTGGTGTCGCTGTTCGAGCATCCGCGCGTAGAGGGCTCGTCCGAGGGCGAGGTGCTGGCCGTGGTGAAGGAAAACAACCGCTTTACCGGAACGGTGGAGACCATTGAGGGCAGGCTGGCGCTGGTGCCGGACGCGTGTCCGCACTGCCCCATCTATATCAAAAAGAGCGCCGACGGCGGCGCGCGCGACGGTGAAAAGGCTGCGGTGGAGATTCTGGAGCGCGGCGATTCCCACGAGGACCACCGGGCGGGCGTAGCCATGCGCTTCGGCAGCGCCGAGGAGGCCAAGCAGTGCGCAAAGGCACTGCTGTATGGCGCGGGGCTCTCGCGCCATTTCCCGCTCAAGGCAAAGGCTGAAGCGAAAAAATACGAGGGCGCGGCCGTGGGGGAAAAAGAGGCGGCGGGCCGCAGGGATTACCGCGGCATGCCTGTCTTCACCATAGATTCCGCCGAGACGAAAGACATCGACGACGCCATTTCCCTGGAAAAGACCGATACGGGATACCGGCTGGGCGTACACATCGCGGACGTGAGCCATTATGTGCGCCCCGGCAGCGCGCTGGACGCCGAGACGTTTGCGCGGGGCACATCGGTATATTATGCGGACAGCGTCATTCCCATGCTGCCGCGCCAGCTCTCCAACGGCATCTGCAGCCTGAACGAGGGCGCGGACCGGCTGGCATTCTCCTGTATGATGGAGCTGGACGCCGCGGGCCGTGTAGTGGATTACGCGTTCGTGAAATCCGTCATCCGTTCCCGCGTGAAAGGTGTGTACAAAGAGGTGAACGCCATTTTTGACGGCACGGCGGACAACGCGCTGCGCCAGCGTTACGCCGCCGTGGCGCAGGAGCTGCCGCAATCGCATCAAGGTGAGCGGGCCGCACGAATCGCCAGCAAAACGGCGGACGGCACATTGCGCAACGATCCATGGTGGCTGTGGGCGGGCGTGAGTTTCGTCGGCGTGTATTCCGGCTATTTCGGCGCCGCCGCCGGCACGCTCGCCCTGGCCATCCTCGACTTGGGCAAAATCGGCCCGTTCCACCAGATCAACGCGCTGAAAACCGTGGTCGGCTTCGGCGCGAACATCTCCGCCGCGATCATGTTCATCTGCCGTGGCTCCGTCTACTGGCCGTTCGCCATCGCCATGTGCCTGGGCTGCATCATCGGCAGTTCCATCGCCCCTCCGGTCACACGCCATATCCCCGAGAACATCATGCGCGCCGCCGCCGTGCTCACCGGCATCGTCCTCGCCGTCAAGCTTGGCTGTAGCACCTATTTCTAAAAGCCTTTGGTTCCGGAGTGTGGCGTGTGACCGTGCGGCTGCGCTCCGGAACGACAATTTCCGGTTCCTCGTGTGCCGAGATTCGTCTTGGCCTGGTGACTTGCGGCGGGTTTGTTCCCAAGCGGGTGTTCCGTAGGTGGTTTTTCGCTTCCGTAGGTGGTTGCCGGAGGAAAGGCGTTTGAGAAACGGCTTAAATTAAGCCATTCTCAGACACCAATACCAGAACCAACCACCTACGGAACCACAAAACCACCTACGGAATTGAGTCTGGCAACGGTGTTTGGCGCTTTTACTGAAGATGGTGAAAAACGGTATATGCCGCTTCGAGTGGCTCGATTATTTCGAATATCTGAAAAGAGTAGGAACCCCCCATTAGATAAGTGTCGATAGTGCCCGCATGACGATATCTACGTCCTTGTTTTCCAGCTCGCGAATGACGTGCAGATAGGTTTCCTGAGTTGTAGTCATGCTGGCATGGCCTAGACGGCGTGACACGCTGGCGATCGATACGCCGGCGAACAGCAGCAGCGATGCGTGTGTATGGCGTAGACCATGGACGGAAATAACTGGCACGTCCACGTTTCTGCAATGTTTTGCAAGCACGTCGTTGGCTGTTGAGTTGTAGACCTTGCCGTGCACGAAAATAGGTTTATCATGCGGAAGATCCTTGAGTAATCCAGACATTTGCATGATGAGTTGCCAGTCGAGTTGCACTTTACGCACGGACGATTCGTTTTTCGTGGGTACGAAACCGCCGCCGTTTTTATAATCCCAAGTTTTGTTGACGGAAAGCGTCTGGTGTGCGAAATCAAAGTCATCGGGTGTGAGCCCAAGCGCCTCAGAGAATCGGAGTCCGGTTTTCGCGATAAGGAGGATAAGCCAATCCCAGCTTGCCTCGGCCCCAAGATCAAGGTCCGCGAGCATGGCATGCAGCTCGAATTGGTTGAGATACTTCATTTTCTTAATGCGTGGCTGCTTGCCTTTGATGATGACTTTGCGCGTTGGATCACGGGGTATGAGTCCTTCATCGACGGCATCGAGAATGGCGCCTTTGATCTGATGGTGAAAATCCATGGTGGTTTGGCGCTCATGATGTTGTGCATATCCGTTGATGAGCTGCTGGTATGCGGTTCGATCCATATCGGTGAGTCTGAGTTCAGGGATGAGCTTGCCGAGCCAGGATTGCGTAAGTCGATATTTGCCCATGGTCACGTCTCTGATGGCGCCTTCCTTGTACGTTTTCACCCACTGGGCGTAGTAGTCGCAGAACAGCGATTCTGATGTGATGGTTTCCTGCATGAGATGCGCCTTTCTAAAAATAGGGGATTGGCGCAGCCATCATACTTACGCTGATGAAGGGTGATGAGGTTATCGAGCCGCGCGAAATAGCGGCCTATTTGCTGTTGTTCCGGCAAGGACGGTGTGAGTAAAACCATGTCTCTCATCTTGCTGAAGTCAACACTTTCGACAGTTGTACCTGTCTTACCAAACTCAAGCAACAGTTCCTTGTTGCGTGAAATAAAAAATTGCAGCAACCACTGTCCGTAATAGTTTTCTTGGGGCAAGATAACACGAATATCTTGATTTACAGTTGATGGTTTACGCAATTCAGCTACCGGAAGAGTATGACGAAGAATTCCGCTTCGCGTTACCATCACCAAAGATCCCGCAGGATAAAGAGTCAGCTCTTTTGCGCCCTTTTCCGTTATCTGGGTTGTGGTTCCATCAAGATAGTGGGACTTCACATCTTGGGACGTAACCCACAGCACGTTTCCACCTTCATAGTTGTCAGAGTCCGACATAGATGGGGTATGCCCACCACCCAATGTGGCAACTTCCCCCAGCTTACGCTGTTCCCAAGCGGGGGCGATTGATACGGGAAAACGGCCGTATTATCGCTCATCTACGCGGTTGAGCTTCTTTCTTGTGAGCATTAGAGCGTATCCGAGCAGGTTCTGGCCGCGCCATTGGGCTGGATCGAGCCTAGCTGGGTCGTGCATTGACAGGCCAATGCCCCAGATGCGGTCTTTGACGGCGCATTCCGCCAATATCGCATTGCCGGTTGCCTCAAGCTGTGCCCCGAGTTCGGTGTTCTGGCTGAATTTGGCAAGTAATCCTTCGTAGACTTCGATTTGGCGAACGCCGTTCCATACGTGATCGTCATAACCGGCCACCAGTCGGCCAAGGCGTTTGATCTCGGCCACGTCGCTGGTCCGAAGCATCCGCGCAGCTGTTTCGGCATCGTTGAAACAGCATGCCTTGCGGTACATCATGTACTGTTCCATTGAGGAAAACTCGACATCATCCGCAACGAAGCACGATGGATACCAGTTGCTCAGGTATCCGTTCTCCTCATCGGGATTATGGAAGCAGATGATGTCCGTCATTCTTCGCCGACTTTCCGCACCGCAAGTTCCAGATCGAGATCATGAAGCCCGAAATAGGCTTTCTTCAGGAAGTCCAGCGGCACCTTGGCGATCACTTCAGCACTGGGAATGGCGTAGAACCATTGGTAGTAGGCGTAGAATTCGCCGATCCAATCAGGCATGAATCCTTCGAGCGCCTTGCCGTCCTTCAACTGGTAGTGCTCGGTCTCGGTGAAATACTTCCACAGCTCTTTCGCATCCATCGTGTTGACGTAGGCTTTGGCCTCATCAATGCTTTTGCGTGTTTTGCTCGCCATATATACGGTGATGAAATCCTCTGTGCTCTTGCCCGGAAACGACTGTGCCACGTAGTCGAAGAGCTTGCCTTGAGTTTCCACCACATCATCCCGGTAGACCTCTGGATATGCCCGCATTGTCACCACCTCCTAGAGCAACGTGCTGAACACGTTGGTCACCGTATTGGCATCGGAATCGATAAGGTCACGCATGTTCTGCCGCGCCTCAACATCCCTCTGATTGTATTTGTCGTTGAATTCGCTGTAGCTGACGGAAAGCAAGCCATCGTTGACTTCTCGCAATTGACCGTATGCCTTTTCGGTCTTGACACAATACTGAATTCCCAGACCTCCAAGCGACAGCAGTTCCTCCAAGATATCGACGTCCACATTGTCTCGGACGAATTCCTTAGCGATGTAGAAGTACGAGGCGTTCGCACGCCAACCTTTGATGATGTCATAACCGCTGGTATCGATGCCATATTGAGCGATGAATTTTGCGGCAAGCACGCGATAACGCTTGGAATCGGCGGCATCACGATGCTTCATCAGCTCGGCCAGCCAGGCAAGCACGCTATGTTCCTGAAAATCCAGGATGCGCAGCCCATTCGTGTCCAGTTCGTACTGGTGGACCCAGCCATTGGACTCATCCGGCCTGCACACGGCCCATTCCTTGGCGAGCTCGACACTTTTAGTCAGATAAAAACCACGACCGTAGTCATGCTTGTCGTTACCCAAACCGTACTCAGGGGTCACTGACTCATGCGGGGAACCGTGAAATAACGTGATTGTTGCCATGAACACCCCTATACGAACATCTTGTCAAGCATGGATTTCTTAATATTCCGCAGTAATTCGAGCTTACGCTGATGAAGGGTGATGAGCGAATCCAGACGGTCGAAAAACTCTGAAATAATGACCTGCTCTTCACGGCTAGGGAATGTGACCACTCCTTTCAGAGCATTCTCCGCAGTGACCTTCATGTCATTCTTTGCCCCTTTGTTGACCAAAGGATGCATGTAATTATTCATTCGCTCGTGCTGTTCAAAATACACTTGAATGAAATTGGTATGAACATTATCCTGCGGGCGATAAACCGCATATAGAGTTGAGACGATGCCCGGAATTCCTTTGTTTACTTTGATAATTCCGTACGGATTCGAATTCAATGGTGATTTCGTGTACACGATGTCGCCAGTATTGACAATTCCGTAATTCAAAACAGATGATCCAGCAAATGAACGTCCCTGGAATGCAATTTGATTTACTATGCCATACTCGCCGGAGACGGATAAAACATCTTCCTTATTGAATCTGCCGTCAACATTTTTGGCGGTTGAGACAACAACGTAGTCTTCCAGCTTACGCTGTTCCCAAGGGTCAGTGAAACCAGCGAAACGAATCTCCGGATACAGGGAACCCCCCTTAGGGAACATCTTGTCGAGCATGGATTTTTTCAGCACGCAGAGCTTGTCATACTTACGCTGATGAAGGGTGATGAGGGAGTCCAGACGGTCGAAGAACGCGCCGATTTGGCGCTGCTCGTTTTCTGAGGCAGGCATAGAAATTCCGATTGAAGCAAAGTCATCGAATTTCAAAACTTGAGTGTCCTTGGAATTGCCCTGCGAAACCTGTTGATACTGTTTCAGCAACATCGGTTGCCTGAGAAGGCGCGCAAAGAATCGTGCATAAACCTCGGAATTGGGCCTTGTTACTACATATGCGGGGCTTACGATGCCGTCGTACCGACTTGCATCTACAGCCCCCTGCCACATTCGCATACTGTTGTAAACGACATCTCCGAAATGCACTATTTTGTAGTTTGCGAGACTCGCGCCAGGGTTCGTCTCCCTATCGGACTCAGATGCTGGGTATATCCCGTTGGCTACACTGACAGACAAAATCTCTCTATCGGAAGCTCGTTCATCACTCTCCTCGAACAGTTCACCCAGCTTACGCTGTTCCCAAGGGTCAGTGAAACCAGCGAAACGAATCTGCGGAACCAACGCTTTTCCATGCTGCTCGGCCATATCATTCACCCCCGATCAGTGCTTTGAGCTCTTCCAAGCCCGCCATATCGCGGGCATTGCCGGTCAAATCGCCAAGCATTCCGGCCAATTCCTTCTCCGCTTCATCGATTTGGCCGCATACATCGGCATATGTGGTGGCGTACTTGTTCTTCAACGCGTTCACCTTGCCGATGAACTCGTCGATCACGGCATTCGGCAGCGCTTCCAGCTGCTTCTGCAATGGCGTAATCCACTTGGCTTCCAGCAACCTTCTGGCTTCGTCATCACTCAACGCCTTAATCGTGTTGCAGGTCTTCTCCTCCAACGCGTTTCGCTTGGTCTTGATACCAGATTTCAGCTTCTTCGTCTCATCGAATAGCTTCTGAGCCTGCACCAAGCCACGCTCGAAATCGGAAGCCGGATTCTTGCCGATCGCCTTGACCGCCTTCTTCAGCTCGGCGGCAACGAAGGCATCACCGTCCTGATTGATCGCATCGCTGTTCTGCTTGTCATCCTCATCGAAACCCTCCAAAATAGTTTCAACCTCGGAATCGATGTCCTGCACACGGCGTTCATCCGCCTCAATCGCAGTCAAATCATCGTGCAGCAGCTCGCGCTGAACCAAGTCAAACGGCAGAACACGGCCAATCCAGCCGTCCTGCACTTCCACATCCTTGCCGCCTTTTTTCTTGACGACCATGTTCGGATCCACGGCTCTTACCGCATCGAAGCCCTCGGACCCCAACACTTCCAAATCAATGGAAATGCCGCCCCATGCGTCATCAAGCTTCTGATAGGCGTCATACGGGTCAACCAGCGCGGTATCGGCAATCATCGCATCCAGTTCCTTGCCAATGGCCGTTTCCTGACCGAGCGCATCCACCTGTTCGGGATGCTCCACCAAGCGGGAGCGCAAATCGACAGGCAATCCGGAAATGGCCTGGCCATACGAGGCGATGAACGCCTGTACGTCGGCATTGTTGCGCACCACAGTGGCGATATCATCGTGATCGCAGGCGTAGCAGGCACCGTTATCACGGAACAGCTCGGCCTTCAGGCTTGGCCAGGCGTTCCAATATTCCTCAAGCTGCTCGACCTCACTCTTCGGAACGCCACCGAACATCGAAGCGTACACATCCCACGTCTCCGCATCCTCGGATGAATCGACATAACGGGGGATGTTGAGGTTGTAATCGTTGGCGCGAATCTCATCAATGGACACCAGACGGCTGAACTTGGGTACCGTGCGATTGTTCGACACCACATCGACAATGCGTTTGATATCAGAAGCCTGTAGCTTGTTGTTCTTGCCGTCCTTGATGAAATGCTTCGACGCATCAACAATGAGCACCTTGTCATCGTCACGTTTTTTGCGCAACACCATCACGATGGTGGGGATACCCGTACCAAAGAAAATATTCGCCGGTAGACCAATGATCGCCTGAATATGACGGTTCTCAATCAGATTCTTACGAATCTGACCTTCCTCGCCGCCGCGGAACAGCACGCCATGCGGCAGAACAATGGTCATAATGCCATCGGCACGCAGATGGTACAGGTCGTGGAGCAGGAACGCATAATCCGCCTTGGATTTCGGGGCTATGCCATAACTGAAGCGCGGATCGATCTCCTTATCAGTGGGATCCCAATTCTGCGAGTAGGGCGGATTGGAAACCACCGCATCCACGAACAACGGATTGTAGGTCTCCTCCTTGTTCTCCAACGTGTCGAACCACGGCCAGTCGTCCTCCAGGGTGTCGCCGTTGCGGGCAACGATGTTGTCGGGAAGAATGCCACGCATCACCAGATTCATACGCGTGAGGTTATAGGTGTTCTCCTTAAGCTCCTGCGCGTAATACATGATGGAATCCGGATTGCCGTTACGTCGAGCCACAGCCTGGCCGATATGAATCAGCAAGGAACCGGAGCCGGATGTCGGATCGTAGATCTTGATCTGCTCGCGCCCCTGCAAATGCCAGGCGACAATTTCGCTCATCAGCTGAGAGACTTCGGAAGGCGTGTAGAACTCGCCGGCCTTCTTGCCTGCATTGGCGGCGAAATTGCTGATGAGGTACTCGTAGATGAAACCAAGCACGTCATAATCCTGACGACCATCCATCGGAATGTCTTTAATGAGGTAAATCAAATCTCGCGCGGCCTTGGACTGGCTTCTCGCGTCGGTGCCGAGTTTGGAAAGTCCGGTCTGCAACGTGTCGAAAATACCATCGAACACTTTCCTATGCGCAGGATTGATATTGCGGGAGAACGCCGAAAGCGCATCACGCACATTGGAAATCTCGAAATCGTTGCCCTGCTTGACCCACGTGGAGAACAGGTTGTCATAGGCGATGAAATAACCACATTCGCCCTGCACGAATTCCACAATGTCTGGATCATCCTCCGTGAGCTGCGGAAGATCGTCCTCAGTGAAGTCACTGGCTTTCAAGCGCATCAGCTCGGTTTCGGAAAGGAACTTATAAAAGATGAAACCAAGAATGTAATCCTTGTATTCGTTCGCCTCAATCTTGGAACGCATCTTATTGGCGGATTCCCAAATCTTCGAAGCGAGCTGCTGCTTGTTCATCTATCCCTCCTCATTGCGGTACCGGCAAACCAATGCACGGTTCCACGAGCGACTGCACATCTTTCACAAGAATACCGCACCCCCGCTTGGGAACAGCGTAAGCTGGGGGAAGTAGCACGTAGGGTTACCAGAAAGAATGAGAACAGAGATTCCGATCTTCCCCTTACCATTTCTGCTCAATACGGTTTGGTGGATCAGAGAACTTTTTTCAACAACCAAGTTGCAAGCAAAGACATGAGCGGATACTTCCTTCTGCGTAAGGGAGAATTTGCCTACAACAAAAGCACCTCGACTGACAGCCCGTGGGGAGCGATAAAAAGGCTGGAAAAGTATGACATGGGCTGCGTTTCGACACTGTATATCTGTTTTGAGTTGCTTTCTGGAGACCCTGATTTCTTAGTCACATACTACGAGACTGATAGATGGTATAAGGCTGTTCAATTAATTGCGGCTGAGGGAGCCAGAAACCATGGATTGCTCAACATTGCTCCAGATGATTTCTTTGAAACGCAGATTTGCATTCCCAAAAGAATTGATGAGCAGCGCCAAATCGGCGCGTTCTTCGACCGTCTGGACTCGCTCATCACCCTTCATCAGCGTAAGTATTGTGGTGTTGTTTCTTGGATGTTAGGGGTTGCGCTCGTAAGATTGGGCTCAGAAAGTGACGGTGCGTTCGGGGAGATGAAACATGTTCTACGATAAGGAATCGGATTTCGAAGACGATCTGGTCGCGGTGCTGAAACGCCATGGGTGGACCGATGGTGTGTTGGAATATCCAACCGAACAGGATCTCATCGACAACTGGGCCAACATCCTATTCGACAACAACAAAGGCATCGATCGCCTGAACGGGCAGCGCCTTACCAAGGGTGAGATGGCGCAGATCCTTGAACAGATCGAAACATTGCGCACGCCATTGGCGTTGAATTCCTTCATCAACGGCAAAACCGTGTCCATCAAACGTGACAATCCCGCAGACACAGCGCATTTCGGCAAGGAAATTAGCCTGAAGATCTACGATCGCCAGGAAATCGCCGCTGGGCAAAGCCGGTACCAAATCGCAAGACAGCCTATTTATCCAGCTAAAAATAAGATGCTGAACGATCGCAGGGGAGACGTTTGCCTGCTTATCAACGGCATGCCGGTCATCCATATTGAACTGAAGAAAAGCGGCATTCCCATAAGCCAGGCCACCAATCAAATCGCCAAATACGCGCATGAAGGCGTGTTCACCGGGCTGTTCAGACTCGTGCAGGTCTTCGTGGCCATGAATCCGGATGATGCCGTGTACTTCGCCAATCCCGGTGAAGGCGATTTCAACAGCAACTACTTCTTCCACTGGGCTGACTTCAACAATGAGCCCATAGCGGCGAACAACCATGTCGGGCAGGATGAATGGAAGCGTTTCACATCTGATCTGCTATCCATTCCCATGGCACACCAGCTCATCGGGTTCTATACGGTCGCCGATTCCGCAGACGGATGCCTCAAAGTGCTACGCAGCTACCAATACCAGGCGGTGAACGCCATTTCCGACCGTGTACGCACCTGCAAATGGGATGAGCCGGTGCCAAGCGGCACGCCGGGCCGTCCGGGCGGTTATGTGTGGCACACCACTGGCTCGGGCAAAACCATGACCAGCTTCAAGGCTGCGCAGCTCATCGCTGGCTCGAAAGATGCCGACAAGGTGGTCTTCCTCATGGACCGTGTCGAATTGGGCACGCAGTCGCTGCTGGAATACCGGTCGTTCGCGGATGATGCCGATGATGTGCAGGGCACGGAAAACACGGATGTGCTCAAATCGAAACTGGCAAGCATCGACCCCAAAGACACACTCATCGTCACCTCCATCCAGAAAATGAGCAACATCAAAGCGGGCGAGGGGCATATCACCGAAGAGGAAGTGAAGAAGCTCGCTGGCAAACGCATCGTATTCATTATCGACGAATGCCATCGTTCCACGTTCGGCGAGATGCTGCAGGATATTCGCCATTCCTTCCCGAACGCGTTGTATTTCGGTTTCACGGGCACTCCGATTCATGAGGAGAACCGTAAGAAGGGCGCGACCACATCAATGGTGTTCGGCGATTGCCTTCACCGATACAGCATCGCCGACGGCATCCGCGATGGCAATGTGCTCGGATTCGACCCGTACATGGTGTTGACCTACCGAGATAAGGACGTTCGTCAAGCGGTCGCATTGGAGAAAGCGAAAGCCGCGACGGTTGAGGAAGCCCAGGTAGACCCGGCGAAAGCTGAGGTGTTCTACCATTACATGGATCCGAAGCAAATGCCGATGGGACCCATGGAAACGCAGGCCGGAGAACATGTCAAAGGCATTGAGGACTATCTGACCGCAGCGCAGTATGCGCAAGGCACGCCACATGAAGACAAGGTCGTGGAGGATATTCTCGACCAATTCCCCTTGCTGAGCAGAGGCAACAAATTCCATGCGATGCTGGCCACGAGTTCCATTCCCGAGGCGATCAGCTATTACCATCTGTTCAAGGAACGTGCTCCGCAGATGCACGTGACCGCGCTGTTCGACCCCAACGTCGACAATTCCGACGGCGCAATCCTCAAGGAGGATGCGCTTAAGGAAATCATCGGCGATTACAACGAACTGTTCGACAAGGATTTCATCATCCCCACATGGCCGAAGATGAAGAAAGACATCACCGCGCGGCTTTCCCACAAGCGTCCATACCTGACGGTCGACCAGCACCGTGAGAAACGGCTGGATCTGCTGATCGTGGTTGATCAGATGCTGACAGGTTTCGACTCCAAGTGGGTCAACACGCTGTACCTCGACAAAATCATCGACTATGAGAACATCATCCAGGCGGTCAGTCGCACGAATCGACTGTTCGGTCCCGATAAGCCTTTCGGAACTATTCGCTACTACCGCAAGCCACACACCATGAAGGGGTATATCGAAGCGGCGGTAAAACTGTATTCCGGAGACAAGCCGCTCGATCTGTTCGTGCAGAAACTGCCGGAAAACGTGCGCCTGATGGATGCGCGTTTCGAAGAAATCGCCTCCGTGTTCAGTGCCGGAGGCGTGGAAGATTTCATGCGACTGCCGGAATCGGTGGAGGCATGCCGCAAGTTCGCAAAACTGTTCGTGGAACTCAATGATTTCCTGGAATCCGCCAAAGTGCAAGGTTTCACTTGGGAACAGCAGGAATACTCCGTCACCCATGACGATGGATCCGTGGAGGTTGTGCGGCCGAAGCTTGATGAACGGACATATCTGATTCTTGTACAGCGGTATAAGGAAATGTTCAGCAGCGGCGAAGGTTCCGGCAGCGGTCCGGAAGCACCATATGAACTTGACGGCCATATCACTGAGATAGATACAGGATTGATTGATACGGATTACATGAACGCCAACTTCACCAAATGGCTCAAGGCGCTTGGCGGAGGCGATCCGGCCCTGTTGGCATCAGCCGAGGAGGAGTTGCATAAGTCGTTCGCTTCGCTCAGCCAAGAGGAACAACGGTATGCCGAACTGTTCATGCATGATGTGGAACGTGGCGAAATCGAGTTGGAGGAAGGCAAGACGCTACGCGACTACATCACATATTACGCGAACAGCGCCAAAAACAGCCAAGTGGAGCAAATCACCAAGGCGTTTGACGTGGATGGGGCGTTGCTCAACGAGATGATGCGGCTTGACCTTACAGAGACAACCCTGAACGAATTCGGACGATTCGACCGGTTGAAAGCGTCGGTTAACAGGTCTTTGGCAAAGGCGTTTTTCGATAAGCCGGATAGTCCGGTCTCCCAATTCACGGCGAATCTTCTCGCCACGAAGCTGCTGAAGAGCTTTATCCTTGAGGGAGGATTCGATTTGGACGATCGGAAATAGCGGGGAGAATCATGGCTGTTGTTGACGAAGCGAAGCTGAGATACTTGGACTTCCTCTCCCGCGAGGATCGTGTTCGGCACCACCGGTACGTCGAGGAAATGAAGCAATACGACATGATGCGTTCCGGCGACATCAACGCCATCGCCGAAAGCACACGTCTGTGGGACTCCGGACTGTACGGCTACCTGTCGGACGATCCGCTCAAAAACGCGAAATACCGGTTCGTCACCACCATCACGCTCGCCACACGTTTCGCCATCGAAGGCGGTATGGACGAGGAGGACGCCTACAACGCCTCCGACCTGTACATCCAGAACCTGGAAAACTGCAAAACGCCCGACGACGTGCGGCGCCTCCACACCGACATGATGACATTCTTCACATGGGCCATGGCCGACATGCAGAAGGCGGAAACACATTCCAAAGCCGTCAACGAATGCCTGGACTACATCCACTACCATCTGCATGAGAAAATCACCGTGCCCATCCTCGCCGAGCATGTGCATCTGAATCCCACGTATCTGTCGGAGCTGTTCAAACGCGAAACGGGCACGGCCATATCGCAATACATCACCGACAAGCGTATGGAAGCGGCCGAGAACATGCTCAAATACTCGGAATACAGCTTCGACGAGATCGCCCAGATCCTCGCATACCGGTCGCAAAGCCATTTCTCGAAGGTGTTCAAAAAACATTCCGGCATGACGCCGGGGGAGTACCGCACCAAGTACGCGCAGAACGGCATCTGGCCGGAGTGATTGCGATCACGGCGTCTACCACGCCGGTTGCGGTGAACCGCCGGTGACGGCACCGCGAAATTCGGGTGTGCCAATCGTGAAATCGACGTGTCCGCGCGTGCGAAACACGCGCGAATCAGCTACGGTGGAAGCATTCAATGATGATGCGCGCCACCGGCCGAATGAACGGCGGAACAAGGAACGTGCGCGCAGGATGTGGATGAAAGCGAAGGAATAAACGAATATGGGAATGCCCCTTGATCTGTATGTGATCCGACATGGCGAGTCGGAGGCGAACGTCATCATCAGCGCCGGCGAACAGGGTGACAACTCGCTGTATACGCAGGACAACGTCACCGTGCCGGACCGTTCGTGGAGGCTCACCGCCACCGGACGCAAGCAGGCCGACTGCATCGGCCGTTGGCTCGTCGCGCAGCAGCCGCTGTTCGACCGCTACCTCGTTTCGCCGTACGTGCGTACGCGTGAGACGGCGGCCACGATGGCCCTGCCGAAAGCGAAATGGGAGGAGACTCGCGTGCTGCGCGAACGCTCCTGGGGTGAGATCAACACCATCACGAAGGACGATTTCAAAACTAACTACGCGCGCAACTGGATGTTCAAGAACACCGATCCGCTGTACTGGCGTCCGCCGGCGGGCGAGTCCATCGCCGACGTGGCCGAGAACCGCGTGCACAACCTGCTCACGTCCCTGAACCGCAAATCCGATGCGGAATCCGTGGTGATGGTCAGCCACGGCGACCTCATGCTGGCGCTCATGCTCACCTTGGAAGACCTGTCCGACGAGGAATTCATGCACCGTGCGGCCTCCGACGAATGGAAGATCACCAACTGCACGTGCTTCCACTATTCGCGCCGCGACCCCGCCACCGGACGAACGCACAAGCGGTTCCGTTGGGAGCAGACGGCGCGTCCCGTACTCGACGAGACGGATGGTCGCTGGGTGGTGAAAGTGGATGATTGGCGTGAATTCAAGCGTCCCGTGCTGTCGAACGGCGATTTGGTGGACGTGGTGCACGCCGTCGACCGTCACCTGTGACGGCTGCCGGTATACGTTTTGTGACTGCGATTTAGCCCTCTATCGCTCTGTGGGGCGTCACGTATCGGCACTTCCGCTACAATGGCGTGTGATTGCGCGGCGCGCGTTCTTGTTGCGCGTCGTAAAGAGAGTTAGGAGACAATCGCATGTCCAATCCAATCGCGGGCCTGTTCACGTGGAAGCTCCACGGCGACGGCAAAACGCTGAAGCCCGGCGAGGTCGTCGAACCTGACGAGAGGCTGACCTGGCCGCGCACCGCGGAAATCGGCGCGCAGCACGTCATCGCCATGTTCGGCGCCACGTTCCTGGTGCCGATTCTGACCGGTTTCGACCCGTCCACCACCCTGTTCTTCACGGCCATGTCGACCGCGCTGTTCCTGCTGATCAACAAGAACATGCTGCCGAGCTACCTGGGCTCGTCCTTCGGCTTCATCGCCCCGATCGCCGCCGTCGCCAGCGCCCACAAGGGCCTCGCCGTCGCATCCTTCGGCATCATGGTCACCGGCATCCTGCTGGCCCTGATCGGTGTGCTCGTCCATTACGCGGGCGCCAAGTGGATCGACATCATCATGCCGCCGGTCGTCAACGGCGCCATCGTGGCCATCATCGGCTTCAACCTGGCTCCGAGCGTGTGGAACAACTTCAAAGTCGCTCCCGACACCGCCATCGTCACCCTCGTCGCGGTGCTGCTCGTCGCAGTGCTGTTCAAGGGTCTGCTCGGCCGACTCAACATCCTCATCGGCGTGATCATCGGCTACGCGTACGCCTGCTTCCGTGGCCAGGTCGACTTCTCAGCCATCGGCAAGGCCGCATGGGTCGGTCTGCCGGAATTCCGTCTGCCGCAGGTCGACTTCACCATCCTGCCGATGTTCATCCCGGTCGTGCTCGTACTCGTTGCCGAAAACGTCGGCCACGTCAAGTCCGTCTCCCAGATGACCGGCCGCGACTATGACGACCAGATCGGCACCGCGCTGTTCGCCGACGGTCTCGGCACCACCATCGCCGGTTTCGGCGGCGGCTCCGGCACCACCACCTACGGCGAGAACATCGGCGTGATGGCCGCCACCAAGGTCTACTCGACCGCCGCATACTGGTGCGCCGCCGCGTTCGCGCTGATCCTGAGCCTGTGCCCGAAGTTCGGCGCCATTATCAACACCATCCCCGCCGGCGTGCTCGGCGGCGTGACCACCCTGCTGTACGGCATGATCGGCATGGTCGGCATCCGCATCTGGGTTGAGAACAAGGTCAACTTCGACAAGCCGGTCAACGTCATGGTGGCCGCCATCACCATGATCATCGCCGTCGGCCAGTTCGAGTTCGCCTTCAACGGCATCTCCTTCAACGGCATCGCCATCGGCACCGTCGTCATCCTCGTCGCCTACCACGGCCTGAAGGCCATCGGCAAGGCGACCGGCACCATCGCCAAGGACGATCCGGACATCCTGTAACGGATCGCATCTCACGCTGGATAGTTCAACGCCCGTCGGCCAAAAAGGTCGGCGGGCGTTTTTCATTGCCGTTTTCGTCAATCGATTGACGTGTTGCGTCGCATACGTTTTATGATGGTATCTGTAAGCGATTGCGCAATGTGGCAAAGGAGACAACATGAGCACTGCGGCAGGAAAGAAAATCGCGATTGTGACCGGTTCCGCGCTTGGCTTGGGATATGAGCTGGCACGTCAGCTGATCGGCAAAGGCTGGTTCGTGGCCGGCATCGATTTCAACACGGCCCGTCAGGAGGAACTGTCCCGCACGTTCGGCGCGGACGAATACCGCGCCTTCGTCGGCGACATCAGCGACGAGGCGTTCGTGAAGGACTCCGTCGCGGCCATCAAGGAGATCGGCCACATCGACCTGCTCATCAACAACGCGGGACAGCCGTCGTTCAAAAAGCCGGTCGACTACGAGGCTGCTGACGTGGACAAGTGCCTTAAGGGGCTCAAAGGCATGATTCTGTGGAGCGTCGAAACATTGAAGGCCGACGGCGAGCAGGACCTCAAAATCGCCAATGTCATGTCCACCGCCGCCACACGCGGCAACGCCAACGAATCCGTCTACTGCGCCACCAAGTGGGGTGAGAAGGGGTATACGACAAGCCTCAAGGCGGCCTACAAGGGAACCAGTGTGAAGGTTGTGGGCGTGTATCCGGGAGGCATCGACACCGACTTCTACCATGACAGCCACGATTACGTGTCGTTGGACAAGCAGCATTCCTTCATGAGCGCCGCGGAACTGGCCGAAGTGGTGCTGTTCAACCTCGTCAACGACGCGAATCTGACGGTTTCCGACATCCTCATCGAACGCAACTACCGGTAGCGTCGGCCACCAGTCACAGCCAAGGCAAAAGTATCGGGCATGGGCTACTGTTAACAGGTTTGCGCAACGTGCGCAATGTTTGACATGAAAGGCCATTGTGCCCGATACCGCTGTGATTGAAAATGAAGATGCCCTCGCCGCCGATTTCGATGAGGCGGGCGAGGAGGAGGAACGCCCCCAGACGTTCGCCGAACTCGGCGTTCCCGGCCCGTTGGTACGCGTGCTCGCGGCCGATGGCAAGAAAACCGCTTTCCCGATCCAGGCCGACACCCTTCCCGATTCCCTGGCCGGTCGTGACATTCTCGGCCGAGGCCGTACCGGCTCCGGCAAGACCCTGGCGTTCTCGATTCCGCTGGTCGCGCGACTGGGTGAGGTCGACGCCGACGAGTACGAGAACATGAGCCAGTTCCGCCATGAGGTGGAACAGGTGCGCAAGGGGCATGCCGAGGAGCGGCGCGCCGACGATTTCCTGCCGCACCCGCGCGGCCTGGTGCTCGCTCCGACCCGTGAGCTGGCCAACCAGATCAACGACGTGCTGATGCCGCTCGCGCAGATGTACGGCATGACCACCACCACCGTGTATGGCGGTGTGCGCTACGCCCGCCAGATCCGCGATCTAAGGGGCGGCGCCGATATCGTCGTCGCATGCCCGGGCCGTCTTGAGGATCTGCTCGAACAGCATGCGCTGACGTTGGAGAAGGTCGAAGTGGCCGTGATCGACGAAGCCGACGAAATGGCCGACATGGGCTTCCTGCCGCCGGTCAAGCGCCTGCTCGGCCAAGTGTCGTTCGACGCGCAGATCATGCTGTTCTCCGCCACCCTCGACCATGGCGTCGACGAGGTGGTGAACACGTTCCTCACCGATCCGAAGATCCACAGCGTCGACTCCGCCACCGCGGCCGTCGACGAAATGACACACCACGTGTTCGAAACCACGCAGGGCGACCGTCATGAGCTGGTCCGCACCCTCGCTTCCGGCAAGGGACGCCGCATCCTGTTCACCCGCACCAAATTCCAGACCCAGAAGCTCGCCAAGGACCTGACGAAGAACGGCATTCCGGCGGCCGAGCTGCACGGCAACCTGAGCCAGAACCAGCGTGACCGCAATCTCGCAGCCTTCGAATCCGGCGACGTGAACGTCATGGTCGCCACCGATGTGGCCGCCCGCGGCATCGACGTGTCCGGCGTGGAGCTCGTGGTGCAGGTGGAGCCTCCGGAGGACCCGAAATCGTTCCTTCACCGCTCCGGACGTACCGCGCGAGCCGGCCATTCCGGTGATGTGGTGACCATCGTGCTGCCGAACCAGCGCCGCCGCACCCGCCGCATGTTGCATGAGGCCGGACTGAAGGTCAAGCCGATCGAAGTGACCCACGATTCCCCGGAAGTGTTGGAATTGGTGGGCGAGTCGGCCGAACCGCGTTTCGGTTGGACGCTTGAGCAGTCCCAGCCGGCGGGCAATCCGCGTCGCAGGCATGGCAAGGGCGGCGACGGTTTCGCGGAAAACGGTGGACGCTCCGGACGCAACCGTTCCGGTGGACGCAACAAGGACCGGGGCAAGGACAAGGGCGGCAAGCCGTTCAAGTCCGAACGCAAGGACCGCGCGAATCGCAAGGGACGTGAAGAGCGCGCCGAAGTCGCCGAACGCGAGCAGCGTTTCGAACCGAAACAGAATCGCGCCGAACGTCGCGCCGCCAAGTTCGAAGGCCGCGACAACCGCGAATACGAGGCACGCGAGCATCGTTGGGAACATCCTGAAATCCAAGAGGAGAAGCGCGAGAAGCACGAGGAGAAGCGCAACAACAAGCGTCGCGAAAAGTACGCGCGGCTGCATGAGCAGCAGCGTGCCGAAGCCGGCGAACAGCGTGGAACCGACAATCGCAAGCGGCGCTCCGTCGAGCGTTCCGATCAGCGTGGCCAATCCGATAGGAAGCCCGGCAAAAAGCAGTATGCGAAAAAGCAGGGCGCGCCGACCAAGAAGCAGCGCAAGGCCGAAGCCCGTGCCGAACGCCGTTACGAGGACGATCGCCAATACCGCAGGAACCGCGACGAACGCGACGACCGCCGTCAGGGCGGCAAACGCATCCATCGCAAGGAAATCCGCGTGATTCATGACGAGCGTGGCGAGGACGCGAAGCGTTATGACCGTCGCATGGAAGCCAAGTATGGCGATTCCGGTCGTCGTGGCGGTCACGGAGAACGCCACGACAAGCATGCGGGCGAAAGGCAGGGCAAGCCGTACCGCAAGCATGCGAAGATCCGCAAGGCGCCGTTCCGCTCCCGCTGACGTACGTCAACGGTCAAGCAAAAAGCCGTTCATTCCAGCAATCGCAAGGAATGAACGGCTTTTTCTATACGGGATATCGCAGTATCAGCCGTTGACCGGCTGATACTGGTCGAGCGCGGTGAAGCAACGTTTATAGACCATCAGCATGATGATGCTGTCCGCCAGCAGCGTAAGCGCCGCGATGGTGGCGAGAATCATGAACTGGTATTTCGCCGCGTCGATGGGGTTGCCGCCGGCGATGATCTGACCGGCCATCATGCCCGGCACCGTCACAATGCCGGCGGAGGCGAGCGACGCGGTGGTGGGCAGCAATCCCAGACGGATCGACGAGACGATACTTGGACGTGCCGCCTCCCACGTGGTGGCACCCAACGCCAGCAGCGTGTCCACTTCGTCACGACGTTCCTTCATGCTTTCAAAGAACCGGCTCAACCCCACCGCCAACGCCGAAACGGTGTTGCCCAGCAGCATGCCGGTCAACGGCACCACCAATTGCGGCGCATACCACGGTTGCGGACGGATGATGAGTTCGGTGACCAACGAGATCATGATGAGCATGGTCACGACCAGACTCAGGAACACCGGTCCAGCCAAGCCCTTCGGCACACCTTTCGCACGCGAAAGAGTGATCTGCACGGCCGCGATGAGCATGAACGCCACAAGCAGCAGCACCAGCCACGGATTGTTCGAACGGATGACGTACTCCATGATGAAGCCCATCGCGCACAATTGCAGCAGCGCACGGCAAGCCGACCACAGAAGCGTGCGCCCCACGCCCATACGCATGGTTTCGGAGATGCCGGCGGCGATGGCCACCATCACCAGCGCGGCGATGAGACCCCAGATGTCGATCGCATAGTAGTTGCCGTTCATGCGACGCTCCCTTCTACCGTGTTACCCGTCGAAGTACTACCCGTCGCAGTACCGTCCGCTTCGGCATTGCCGGACTGCGTGAGCGTGCCATCGGCAAGACGCATGACACGTGTGGCACGGCCATCCGGCGGCCGGTGCCGGATACGAACGATCGCCATGCCGTCCGCCGCCGCTTTGGCGAGGATGCGCGCCACTTTCTCGGCGTTGTCGTCATCCAATCCGGCGTCCACTTCGTCGGCGAGCAGCACCTTCGGACGGGTCAGTAACGTACGCGCAAGGCTCACGCGCGCCGCCTGACCGCCGGACAAGTCGTGCGGCGGACGGTTCAGATCGATGTCGGCACAGCCCATATTGTCCAAGGTTTCACGGATTCTGCCGTCCGGCAACGCATCGGTGGGGGAGATTCTGCGCGGCCCCTGCTTCGTTCTCGCCGACTGGCGTATGGCAAGCGTGAACGGCAGACGAATCGCCTGCGCCACCGTCTCGCCCAACAGCACCGGCTTCTGCGGCAGGTACGCGACCTGCGCGCGCCACTGCTGCGGGGTGAAATCGTCGGCGGAACGGCCATCCAACCGTAAATCGCCTGACGCGCGCGGATTGAGCCGTGCGAAAGCGGTCAGCAGCGAGCTCTTGCCTGCGCCGGACGGTCCGACCAAGTCCACGATTTCGCCAGGCTCGATGGCGAAGGACAATCCGGAGAATATGGTGCGGCGTTCGCCGTCGACCATAATCGAACAGCGCACGTTCGATGCTTCGAATACGTATGTCATAGCCAAAACCATACGCCAATAGCGAACGGTTCACGGCGGTTTCAGGGTTTTCCCTGAGTTTTGAGGCGAAATCAGCCATAAGGATGACGCGTGCCCGTTATTTTGCGTACTACAACTGTCAAGTTGAAGGAAAACCTATATGTTGGGGATGGGAAAGATGCGTCAGTGGCTTATGAACATAAGCCTGGTCGGAGGCTGGTTTCCGGCGGCGGCGTTCGCCGTCGTCGCAGTGCTGTCCGTAACCCTGCTGGTTAGCGCGGCCGTTTCGAAACGGGACGGACGCATACTGGCTACCGTGCTGCCGATTGGCGTTGCGGCCGTGTCCGGAATGATCGGCTATGTGGTAGCTTGGCTGCTGTCCGACGTGTTCGTGGTGTTCGGCGTCGGATTGGGATCCCGTGTGATGGCTTGGGTGGCGGCTGGTTTCGCCATCGCTGGTTTCGCCATCGCGCATATCGTGTTGAGCAGGGGCATGATGCGCGTGGCCGCGGCCATCTTGACCGTATTCGCGATACTGGCCGCGGCGATCGGTATCGACCAATCGTACGGCGAATACGCCACCATCGGCTCGCTGTTCGGCGAGGATTCCTACAGCCAAGCCGATCTGACCGGACTGGCCAAACGCAAGGACCTCATCACCGTCGCACAGTGGCGCAAACAGGCCGCCAACGGCACAATCCGCAATATTCCGGCGAACGGAACCGTCAACAAAATCGACATTCCGGCCACGAAATCGCAGTTTGAAGCACGCAAAGCCCTCGTCTACCTGCCTCCGGCGGCATTGGCCGACTCGAAACGCAGGCCGGCCCTGCCGGTCGTCCTCATGCTGAGCGGGCAGCCGGGCAGTCCGGGACGCGTCTTCCAAGCCGGCGGCATCCAAACCATGATGGACGGATATGCGAAAACCCACGACGGACTCGCCCCAATCGTCATCGCAGCCGATCAGCTTGGCGCCGATTCGCACAACACGCTATGCGTGGATTCGAAGGTGTACGGCAATGCGCTGACCTACCTGACGCAGGACGTGGTCGACTGGGTGAAAACCAACCTGCCCGCCGCACAGGATGCCAAGGATTGGGCCATCGCCGGATTCTCGCAAGGCGCCACATGTTCGCTGCAGATCGGCGTGAACCATCCCGACCTGTTTGGCACCATGATTCCCACCGACAGCGAAATCAAACCGACCAACGGCAGCCGACAGGAAATGATCGACCGGTTCTTCGACGGCGACACCACAGCCTATGAGAACCAAGTGCCGGTCAACGCCATCCGCAACCACGCGCCCACCCATCAGATGCTCATCATAGGCGCGGGGGAGAAGGACACCACCTCAATACGCAACGTCAAAACAATCGCGCCGGTCGCGGCGAAAGCCGGCATGCGCGTCGCCGCCGTCGAATCGTCCGGCAACGCACACGACTGGCACGCCGTGCAGGACGTGCTGCGTTACGGGCTCGCCGTATTCGGCCACGACACCGGACTGGATGGTGCGAACCTGAACCTATCCGACTATCCGAATCTCAAACGCATCACGATATGACGATCCTGAACACAAACCCGCAAGCCTGAGAATCCCAGAAAAGGAAAGAAATGACTCAAACGCAAACCGCACCTGCTAAACCAGCCGAGGCATCACCCGCGAAACCACTGTTCGGCTTCCGTGCGCTGCTCGCCGATCTGGCCGGATGGATCAGACGACACCTGCTCACCGTCTGCCTCGTGCTGTTCGTCATCCTCATCAACGTGGGCACGCAGATCGTGTGCGCGCTCATACGTCAGCCGTTCCCGCCGAGCCTGGCCAAAGTAAGTTTCGAAGCGCTCGCACGCGGCCGCTGGTACACCGCGCCGATATCCATGCTGTACGTGCCGAATCTGGGCCGTCTGCTCATCGACGTTCCGCTCATGCTGGTTGCGTTCGGCCTGGCCGAATCGGTGATCGGCAAAATCAAAACCGCATGGGTGTCCGTCATCACCACACTGGGTGGCGTGGCCTTGGGCATGGGACTGTGCTCCCTATCCGACGGGCGCAGCCCCCAATGGCATGCGATCTCGCATGATGGCGCCATCCTTGGTCCGCTGATTCTCGTCGCCGGCACCCTTATGTGCGCCAGCGCGTTCACAACCATGCTGTGGCGCCGCCGTATCCGCGTGATCGGCTATGCGGTCGTGCTCATCATGTTCCTCTACCGAGGTGAGGTGAGCGACTACTGCCTGCTTGCCACTTCGGTGATTGGCCACGTGCTCGGCTATCTGATGGCCTCCCGCACACATGGCGACGAATACCGGCATGGCGCCATCTACGAAATGCGTCGGCTTATCGGCATCGTCGCGGGCGTGCAGGCCATCGGCTCGCTCGTCGCCGTCTCGTCACGCCAATCGTTCGGCCTGCTGTCCATGTTCGGACTGTTGACCGGCTCCACCGACTTCGACACCGGACGTGTGGTCGACTGCCTCAGCGGCGCCTCGCATACGGACTGCTTCACGCAATACCGCATGATGCGTTTCACCATGCCCGGCAACTGGCTGGTATCCATCACGCCGATGCTGCTGCTCATCGCCTGGGGTCTGTATCGAGGCCGTCATCTCGCAGCCACGCTCAGCATCGTGTTCAACGCATGCACCATTGCCCTATCGACGGTGTTCTATGTGGCTATTCCGCTGTCCTACGTGGACGGCTCCGACGCCGGTGCATACATGGATGCGATATCCGCATTGCAACGGCACGGCGCATTCCACGCGATGCTGGCCACGATGGCGTTGCCGCTGCTGTGCATCGTCATCATCATCCTGTTCCGCGCATGTTTCACCATTCGCACGAAAAGCGAGACCGTGCTGCGCGGTATCGCCATCACGTTCGCCGCATTCGTATTACTGGGATTGCTGTACGTCGGCTACGGCCTGTCCATGCCGTCCGGCTTCAACGAAACGCCGCTGCTGGTCGATCTGATCGCAGACTACGTGCAGCGTTTGCTGCCGATTGGCCTGCTAAGTGGCGTGGAACCGGCGTTCGTGCCGGTCGGACTGCTTTCCGAAATCGTCTACCAGTGCGTCGGACCGATGTTTTGGCTGGTCGCGCTGTGCTGCACATGGGATGGCCTGCGTGACCGTTCCATGATCAACGACGCGTACCGCCACCGCGTGGACGAGATCATCGGACTCGGCGGCGAATCCATGTCGTTCATGGCCACTTGGAAAGGCAACGATTACTGGTTCTCCGCCACCGGCCGTTCCGCCATCGCCTACCGCGTGTCGTATGGCATCGCATTGACCGTCACCGGACCTTTCGGCGACCCAGACGAGTATGAGGACGATCTGCGTGCGTTCGCCGGCTTCTGTACCCAACGTTCCCTGACGCCGGTGTTCTACAGCGTGCACGCCGAACAACGTGACGAGTTGGTCTCCGCCGGTTGGAACGCGCTCGACGTCGGCACCGAAATGGTGATCGACCCGGCCGCATGGCAGACGCGCGGCAAGAAATGGCAGGACGTACGCACCGCCATCAACAAAGCCAAGCGCGACGGCATCACCGACGTGCTCGCCACATTCAAGGAATCGCCGTTCTCCGTGCAGACGCAGATCCGTGAGATTTCCGCGCAATGGGCCGGCGAGAAGGCCCTGCCTGAAATGGGCTTCACCCTGGGTGGCGTGGACGAGCTGGTCGATCCACGCGTCAAACTGCTGTACGCGGTGGACGCGGACGGTAAGGTGCTGGGCGTCACCAGCTGGCTGCCGACCTATGAGAACGGCAAAGTGGTCGGATGGACGCTCGACTTCATGCGTCACCGCACCGACAGCGTCAACGGCATCATGGAATTCCTCATCGCCCGCATGTCCGAACGGCTGCGCGACGAAGGCGAAGTGCGATTCATGAGCTTGTCCGCGGCGCCACTTGCCGGCATGAGCGGCGAAGGCCACGAACAGGGGGAGAGCGCCGTGCTCGACCACGTGCTGCAGATGGTGGCCGACATCATGGAACCGGCTTACGGATTCCACTCCCTGTTCCGCTTCAAACTCAAGTTCCATCCGGATGAAGCCAAAGTGTACATCTGCTATCCGGATCCGGCGAAACTGCCGCAGATCTCGCTTGCCGTCGCGCAGGCCTACGTGCCGTCGCTCACCCCAGCCGAAGCCATGCGATTCGTACGCACCATCGTGCCTACGAAAACGAACTGAAACATGCGACCGGTTGACGGCCCGTCATCCCTGAGATGGGCTGTCGCTTTGGGTGCGCTCGGGGCTACACTGGGGAAGGTTCATAAAAAGTACTACGTTTCTCCATGAAAGGGAACAGTATGTCAGCTGAAGCAAACGTCGGCGTCGTCGGTCTGGCTGCCATGGGCGGCAGCCTCGCACGCAATCTCGCTCACCACGGCAACAAGGTCGCCGTGTTCAACCGCACCTACGCCCGTACCGAAAAGCTCATGAACGAGCACGGCACCGAAGGCGAGTTCTTCCCGGCGAAGACCCTCGAGGAGTTCGTGGACAGCCTTGCCAAGCCGCGCACCGCCATCATCATGGTCAAGGCCGGCGAACCCACTGACGCCATGATCAACGCGCTCGCCGACCTCATGGAACCGGGCGACATCATCGTCGACGCCGGCAACGCCTACTTCCCGGACACCATCCGCCGTGAGAAGGAAATCAGTGCGCGTGGCCTGCACTTCGTGGGCTGCGGCGTTTCCGGCGGCGAAGAGGGTGCCCTCCTCGGCCCGTCCATGATGCCTGGCGGTTCCGAAGAATCCTGGAAGACCCTGAAGCCTATCTTCGAATCCATCGCGGCCAAGGCCGAAGGCGAACCGTGCGTGACGCACATCGGCCTCAACGGCGCCGGCCACTTCGTCAAGATGGTGCACAACGGCATCGAATACTCCGACATGCAGCTCATCGCCGAAAGCTACGACATCATGCGCCGTGGCCTGAACATGACGCCCGATGAGATCGGCGGCGTGTTCGAAAGCTGGAACAAGACCGACCTCGACTCCTACCTCATCGAGATCACCGCCGAGGTGCTGCACAAGAAGGATCCGCGCACCGGAAAGCCGTTGGTCGATGTGATCGTCGACCATGCAGGCATGAAAGGCACCGGAACCTGGACGGTGCAGACCGCCCTTGAACTCGGTGTTCCGGTCACCGGCATCGCCGAGGCCGTGTTCGCACGCGGGCTCTCCGACCAGAACGTACTGC
>OLSM01000868.1_pt1 | contig 26272 bp, 26 predicted proteins | sample 1672721 | NCBI WGS metagenome assembly OLSM01 (sample SAMEA3136717, study PRJEB25190) | human gut metagenome
TGAATGAATCGGAAAAATACAGAAGCCGGAACAATATGCTGGCCAATTCCTGCCAACTCTCCCTGCGCCACGTAAACAATATCCGTCTGCTGGCCAATATAGACGAAGAGGTACGCGAATTGAACCATGAAAACAACCGCTTCCTGCTGTCGGATACCAACGCGTTGCTTCATAACCTGGTAAAAGAAGGAGATTCCTCGTTTGTATTCGAAAAGATAGGAACAACCATACGCAACGTAATGATCGATGAATTTCAGGATATCAGTCCCATACAGTACCGTCTTATTCAGGCTTGGAACAAAGGCGGAAGGGAGCTGTTTGTAATTGGGGATCCGGATCAGTCCATCTATGGTTTCCGTGGATCGGATGCGCGTTGTTTTGAAAAGCTGAAACAGGATTATCCGGATATGCAGGAGATCCGGCTTGCATGGAACTACCGCTGTATACCTTCCGTACTTCATGCGGCTGCGTCTGTTATTTCACACAATCCGGGACCGGAGAGACGGCTTTTGCCCCACAGGCAGGAAGAAATGCCGGTACGCGTAGTAAAAGCAGCAAGCGAGATGGCAGAGGCCATATTTACAGCAAAGGAGATCAATAGGCTTACAGGCGGAATCGGCATGCTGGAAGCCCAGGAGATTGGCGCCGGAAGCGGAAAAGAACGGGGATTCGGTGACATCGCCGTGCTCTACCGCACACACCGGCAGGCTGACCTGTTGGAGAGATGCCTCAGAAAAGAAGGAATCCCATATGTTACAGCGGGAAGAGAAGCATTTCTGGCTGAGGATGAAGTAAGAGGGAGCATATCCTTCTTCAAATGCCTGGCGAATCCGGCGGATGAGTTTTCTAAGAAAATATCCCTGAAGCTGTTATGGGATATGGAAATCAATGTGGTGGCAGAAGGCGTATTTCAGGCAATGGCAGAAAAGTTCAGACCCCTCTATGCAAAAAGCAGAACTCAGAAGTTCCTGGAGAAATGGATAGAAGAAATGCAGATGCAGGATAGCAGTGCGATGAAAAAACTTGCGGGCATGACGGTGTTCTATAAAAATATGGATGAATTTATGGAGGCGCTGAGCATGGGTGTGGAGAGCGATTTAAAACGCTGCGGTGACAAGCGCTATACAGGCGAGGCGGTCACGCTTATGACGCTTCACGGGGCAAAAGGACTGGAGTTTCCTGTAACATTCATCTATGGTGTCAGAAAAGGGCTTATCCCCTTTGAAAAAGACGATACTGTTGATACAGAAGAGGAGCGCAGGCTTTTCTATGTTGGTATGACAAGGGCGAAAGACGAACTGATACTGACAACTTCCCAGGAAGAATCCGGATTTCTCGCGGAACTGCCTGAGGAGGAAATCTGCCGGGAGCGGGCAGACAAACGTAAAAATGCGGACAGTGGGAAACAGATGAGTCTGTTCGATTTTCTATAAAACCGGACAGCGGATAAACACTCAAAAAGGGTGTCTTAAAACTTTCTTTTGTTCATAATTTGGACAAGCAGGGCATATAATATCTCATATTTGTAATAGTGCCGGGAATGCGGCTGAAAAGGAGAATTATGGACAAGAAGAAAATCAGAGGAATAGCGGGAATAGCCGTTGTGTTAGCAGTGGCTGCGGCCGGAGTCTTTATCTATTCGGCCAGGAAGCCGGAACGGGCAGCAGGAAAGCAGGTAATGGCCGATCAGGTCAGCCGGCAGGCTTCATCACAGACAGAAACTCCGAAAGCCGGTGCTGAGAAACTTAATAACGGAGACACTCCCAAAGCTGGCTTAGCGGAATCATACACGGAGGAATCAAATACTGAAGAATCAAATACCAAGAAATCAGATCCTGTAAAATCGGACACTCAGGAACCAGATCCTGCAACAGAACCTGAGAAAACAGAGGACCAGATCATCATAGCGCTGGATCCAGGCCATCAGGGACCGGATGCGGGAATGATGGGAGAAGAAGAGGACGGACCGGGCTCCGGTATCATGAAGGCGAAGACAACATCAGGCACTGCAGGCCGTTTTACCGGACTTGCCGAATATCAGCTCAACCTGGATATAGCCAAGCAGGTAAAAGCGTGTTTGGCTGAACGTGGTTTCCAGGTGGTGATGACCCGCGAAAACCATGAAACATCGGTCAGCAACCAGGACCGTGCAAAGATTGCAAATGAATCCGGAGCAGAACTTTGTGTAAGGATTCATGCAAACGGCAGTGAGAGTCCAGAGAGTGCCGGTGCCCTGTGTCTGGTTATGTCACCGGATAATCCTTATGCGGGAGGCCTGTACGAGGAGAGTTTCCGGCTCGCAGAGAAAGTCCTGAATTCATACTGCGCAGCCACCGGTATTTATAACAGAGGCGTTCAGACAGACGATACCATGACCGGAATCAATTGGAGCCAGGTTCCGGTTATAATCCTTGAGATGGGATTTATGACCAACCAGCAGGATGATATGCAGATGGCAGATCCGGAATTTCAGCAAAAAATGGCTGAAGGGATAGCAAACGGTATTGAGTCATACATTAGAGAATGAGTTGACGATGAAACGGATGAGGAGTGGGATCCTTTCTTGGTCTGCAAATTCAAGAATAGTAAGAGGTGACACACAAAATCAGCCGGCAAAAGTTGATTATAGTTCAATTTTTGCCGGCTGATTTTGTGTGTCTTCTTTTACTGCTGTTTAGCACAGCGGTCAGAATCCCCAACAGAAAGATGCTTCCGTCTGCGTCCCGTCCCACGCCAGGCGTCCTCACTTTCATCTTCCCCACATGGAAACTCAGTCCCTTATTTGGGCAGGTTAGTTTATGGGGATTGTTTTTCCAACTTTGAGCAAGTATAGTTAATACAGAAATTGAAAGGGGGAGGGCTTTTTGAAAATCTCGATTCATACGGACAGCCAGATTGATGAGACTGAGATACAGATTACCTGCCGGCATTTGACTCCGCAGCTGGAGCGGGTGATTTCGATCCTGCGCATTTTAGATTTTAAGCTGCTGGGAGAGAAGGACGGAGAAGCGCATATACTGGACATTTCTAAGATCCTTTATATTGACACGGCAGATAAGAAAACTTTTTTGTATACCAAGGACGATGTTTTTGAATCTTGCTTAAAATTGTATGAGCTTGAGGAGGAACTGAAAGAGTTCGATTTTTTTCGGGCAGGAAAGTCCTGCATTATTAATCTGCGGCAAATCCAGAAGATCCGTGCGGATCTGGACAGGAAGCTGCGGGTAACGATGACAAACGGGGAGCAGCTGACCGTGTCCAGGCAGTATGCGGACTATGTGCGAAAGAAACTGGGGGTGAAATAAATGGAAGAAAAAAAGAATTTTTTTGACTTTGCGGAAAATGTACTTTGTACATTTGGGTTTATGATGATCCTGATGCTGATCTTTACTTTTGCTTTCGGAGAAGAGACCCGCACTCTTTCCACGATGTTCAGGCTGGGCGGGAGAGGGATTGCGCTGGCTACGATGTGCCAGTATCTGGGATTAGCCGTACTGATCACCGGGATAAGGTTCCTTTTCTTTTCGGAAAGGGCGGCAAAATATATGCCGGAATTGTACCGGATCTGCCTGATGCTGCTTTGTTCTGTCTTGGTAATTGTACTTTTTATTATTCTGTTTCGATGGTTCCCGGTTCATATGTGGCAGGCCTGGGTGATGTTTGTTTTATGCTTTGCAATATGTTTTGGGGCCAGTGTCTGGATTATGTCTGTTAAGAACCGGATGGAAAATGAAAAACTGGAGGAAAGCCTGGAGCATCTGAAGGAAAGGTGGAAGGAGGATCAGGATGGAAAACGCGATTAGTATCAGAGGGGTCAGCAAATCATTTTACGAAAAGCAAGTGCTTAGAGAGATCTCTATAGAGATCCATAAGGGGGAAGTCTTTGGCCTGCTGGGGCCTTCCGGAGCTGGGAAAACGACGCTGATTAAGTTAATTACCGGTCAGTTAAAGGCGGACCGGGGGAAGATCCGGGTACTGGGGCTGCCGGTTACTGAGCGGACCAAAATCTACAGCCAGATGGGGGCTATGCTGGATGATTCAGGTGTTTATGAAAGATTGAGCTGTTACGACAATTTGAAGCTGTTTACTGATATCCACGGGATTCCGAAAAGCCGGATTCGGGAAGTACTGCGCCAGGTAGGCCTGGACGGAGAAGGCCGTACGGCTGCGTCCAGCCTGTCCAAGGGGATGCGCCAGCGTCTGGTCTTCGCCAGGGCGATTCTGCAGGAACCAAAGCTGTTATTCATGGATGAACCGACCGGTGCCCTGGATCCGGCCATGACGGCGGAAATACACGGGCTGATTCGTGAGCAGAAAGAAAAAGGCGCTACCATATTTCTGACTACTCATAATATGGAGGAGGCGGCAAAGCTGTGTGACCATATCGCGCTGATCCATCAGGGAAAGATTGTGGAATACGGTGAACCGGACGCGTTGTGCCGCAAGTATAATGAATTGAATCAGATTCAAATTTTATTTAAAAACGGAGAGATGCTGACTCTGCCCAATTCTCCAGAGGCTGCTGACACGATATCATCCTCCTTCCGGCAGGGAGAGGTAGAGAGCATCCATTCAACAGAGCCGGATCTGGAAACTGTATTTATGAAACTGACAGGAAGAAGCCTGGTGAAAGGCTGAAACAGGCAGTCACCTTGCAAAAACTGATATTGAAGAAGCGCTGCAGGGAGGTCTGTACGATATATTAGGAGGCAGATATGAGAAATGTAACCGCGATTCTGAAAAAACAATGGAAGGATACCCTGAAAAATAAAAATGTACTGATCCAGTTTGTCATGTTTCCTGTATTAGCGGTTATTATGACGTTTGCAGTGAAGATGCCGGGCTTGCCGAGAAATTATTTTGTTTATATGTTTGCGTCCATGTATATTGGAATGGCGCCGCTTATTGCTACGACGGAGGTTCTGGCAGAAGAAAAGGAAAAACATACATTAAAGGCGCTGCTGATGGCAAATGTCAGAATGCCTCAGTATCTGGCCGCAGTGGGCGGGTGCGTCCTGCTGGCGTGTCTGGCAGGCACGGTGTGCTTCGGTTTGACGGCTGGACTTTCCGGCATGGCATTTTTGAAGTTCTGCGGCGTAATGATGACGGGAATAATCCTGTCCGTTCTGATCGGTGCAATTATCGGAACTGCATGTAAAAGCCAGATGAGTGCAACCTCCCTGACAGTGCCGGTTATGATGGTGCTCTCTTTCTTACCAATGCTGTCTGCGTTTAACGATACAATTAAGAAAATAGCTGCCGTTTTTTATTCACAGCAGATTTACTTGATTATCAGCGGAACGGACGATGGCGGCACAGCAAAGGCCTGGGGGACTGTTTTAGTGAATCTCGGTATTTTAACGGTAGTTTTTATATATGTTTACCGGAGACTGGCTGAGGAGTCTTAGCTGCACGGTCTCGAAGCCGATGAAGTAACGGTTATCAGATAGAAATGGCTGGCGCACCTTGTCTGTTTGATGTATAATAAGTATAATATTCGAATGACAGGAGGTAAGGGATGATGGGAGAATTATCGAAACTGCCCAATATAGGCACGGTGGTGGAAGAACAGCTTCGGGAGGCCGGCATTACTACGTTTGATCAGCTCAGGGCGATGGGAAGTAAACAGGCCTGGCTGAAAATACAGGAGATCGATTCATCCGCCTGTATCCACCGTCTGTATTCGCTGGAGGGCGCAATACGGGGGATCAAAAAGGCACAGCTGCCTCCGGATGTAAAAGAGGATCTGAAGGATTTTTATAATCATTTTAAAATGTAATCAACAAAGATTTATATAAGATGAACTGGACTGCATTAAAATGGCCCGCCAGACTGAGTGATATAGTTTTGGCGGGCTTTTTTTGTCTTTCTTTGTGTATTAATTCTCGTATATGGCAGCGATATTATATAATCTGCGCTTCATTTCTGTACGGATATGTAACGGCTCTAAACACTCGCATTTGTCTCCAAAACTGAGAAGAACATTGTAGTAATATTCGTTCTCTATGAAAGGAAAATTAACAATGTAATGTTCATTACCGTCCGGCGATAAGTCTTCATAAGTGCAATAATCAAGTACCCTGTCCATGACAGAGCTATGAATACGAATTTTGATTTTGGTCTGCATAGATGCCAAAATATCAGCAAAATCTAACTGCGGTTTTTGATATTCCCGAGGTGTGAAAGTTTCCTCGTTCATTTGCAGATTTGATATACGGGATAGTCTGAATAAGCGAAAAGCATTTCTTTTATGGCAATACCCCTGCAAATACCAATGACTGCTTTTCAATACAAGCTGATATGGTTCGGCTGTTCTTGCGGTTTTATTGCCGTAGCGGTCTGCATAGTCAAATGAAACCAGTTTGCTTTCCTGTAGAGCTGTTTTGATTATTTCTAAATAGGGTTGTATGTTTATGCTGCCCATCCACGGACTTAAGTCTATATATATTTGATTTGCCTTTAATTCTATGTCTTTCGCCTGGTCGGCGGGGATAAAGCTCTTGACTTTCGCAAGGGCATTTATCAGTTCACTGCCTCTCATCATATTGGAAAGACTGGAAAGTCCCATTAAGATAGCGGAAAGGTCAGTAGTCGAAAACACCTTTTTATCCACCTTGTAATTCTGCATGATTTCAAAGCCGCCGCCGACTCCCGATGCCCCGCGGACAGGAATACCTGCCATATTGATCGCGTCTATGTCCCGATAGATTGTGCGGGGAGAAACTTCAAATATATCTGCTAACTCCTGTGCGCCTACCCGCTCTTTGTCAAGGAGTATCATAATAATACTAATAAGCCTGTCAACTTTCATGTGAGAACCACCTTTCAAAACGTAACAGTTCGGGCAGGCCTGAACTGTTACTCAACAACTTCTTTTTTTAATATAGATTGTTGCCATAATGTTGTCAACAATTAGATGTTATCATAATAAAGCAAACAAATTAATTTACCTGTCAGGAGGAGACACTATGCAGAAAAAAGCCTTAGTAATCATTGATATTCAAAATGACATCACAAAAAATTACAAAGATATTATAGACAATATCAATCAAGCTGTCGATTGGGCAGACAATCATAATATTCATGTGGTTTATATCAGGCATGAAAATCTATCAGCAGGCACGAGGACTTTCAAACCCAATACGCATGGGGCGGAATTAGCTTCAGACTTGAAAATAGTATCAAATAATATTTTTACAAAATACAAGGGAAACGCATTAACCAGTGAAGAATTTTCAGACTTTATTCGTAAGAATGAAATATGTGATTTCTATATAGCAGGGGCAGATGCTGCTGCCTGCGTGAAATCGACCTGCTACAATTTATGCAAAGCGAATTACGGCGTTGCTGTTCTTTCAGATTGTATTACCAGTTATGATAAAAGAAAAATCGACGAAATGCTGCGCTATTATGAAAGTAAAGGGAGCCGCATAATGTGTTTGAATGACCTGCTTCTGTAATCACAGATAAAAATCTGTATTTTCTGGCGTTGTATCCTTCTTCTTAATGCGTCTGTGCTTACTATGCGGTGAGAGCTATTTTTTTACCCGCTTACGGGCATAAAAGAAACGCCGGCGGCCTGCAAAACTCAGTGTTTATGCAAGTTGCCGGCGTATCTCAAATAGCAGCAATTATTTCTGTTCCTGCACTTCAATTTTACGGATTTCTTTTGTTCTGATTTCCCGGCAGACTGCGTCGATAAATTCCGAAAGGCCTTTCGCGCCTTCATCTCCAAGGAAACGGCTTCTTACGGATACGGTGCCTTCCGCTTCTTCCTTTTCCCCGACAATCAGCATATAAGGGATCTTGGCAAGCCTTGCCTCACGGATTTTGTACCCGATCTTTTCGGAACGGCCGTCAACCGTGGCGAGGATATGATTTGCCTTAAGCTCTTTCTCCACTTTGCCTGCATAATCAAGGTATTTATCGGAGACAGGGAGGATACGAACCTGTTCCGGGCAAAGCCAGGTAGGGAACATGCCGGCATATTTTTCGATCAGCCAGGCGAGGGTCCTTTCGTAGCAGCCGATGGAGGTTCTGTGGATGATATAGGGGCGTACTTTATCGCCGTTCTGGTCAATGTAGTACATATCAAACTGTTCGGCAAGCAGTGCATCCCACTGGATTGTGATCATGGTATCTTCCTTGCCGTATACATTTTTGGCATTAATATCGACTTTGGGGCCGTAGAATGCGGCCTCCCCCTCATCCTCCACGAATGGTACGTCCAGCTCGGTCAGGATATTGCGGATGTGGCCCTCGGTTTCTTCCCAGACTTTTGCATCTCCAATGTATTTTTCCGTGTTATTCGGATCCCATTTGGACAGGTGGTAAGTGACGTCATCCTGAAGGCCCAGGGTGGTCAGGCATTGTTTAGCCAGGGCCAGGCAGCCCTTAAATTCTTCTACCATCTGGTCCGGGCGGACGATCAGATGCCCCTCGGAGATTGTGAATTGGCGGACACGGGTCAGGCCGTGCATCTCCCCGGACTCCTCATTGCGGAACAGGGTCGAGGTCTCACTGTAGCGGAGCGGAAGATCGCGGTAGGACTTCTGGCTCGCCTTGTATACATAGTACTGGAACGGGCAGGTCATGGGTCTCAGGGCAAAGACTTCCTTATCCTTCTCCTCATCTCCAAGCACGAACATGCCGTCTTTATAGTGGTCCCAATGACCAGAAATCTGATACAGGTCGCTTTTGGCCATCAACGGCGTCTTTGTGCGGATATAGCCCCAGTTATTGTCCTCCTCATCCTCAATCCATCTCTGGAGTGTCTGGATGATTTTAGCGCCCTTTGGCATCAGCAGGGGGAGTCCCTGGCCGATGACATCTACTGTCGTAAACAGCTCCATCTCGCGGCCCAGCTTGTTGTGATCGCGTTTTTTCACTTCCTCCAGGTACTGAAGATACTCGTTCAGCTCGTCCTTTGTGGCAAAAGCGCTCCCATAGATCCTCTGCAGCATGGCTTTATTGGAGTCGCCTCTCCAGTATGCGCCGGAAGAGGAAGTCAGTTTAAATGCTTTGATTCCCTTTGTGCTCATCAGGTGCGGGCCTGCGCACAGATCCACAAACTCTCCCTGTCTGTAGAATGAGATGGTGGAATCTTCAGGGAGATCACGGATCAGTTCTGCCTTATACGGCTCACCTTTTTCTTCCATAAAAGAGATGGCTTCCTCTCTTGGAAGTGTAAAACGCTCCAATTTGGCGCCCTTTTTAATGATTTTCTTCATTTCTTTTTCTATTTTATCCAGATCTTCCCTGGAGAACGGCGCAGAATCAAAATCATAATAATATCCCGTGTCGATTGCAGGCCCGATTGCCAGCTTTGCATCTGGATATAGATTTTTTACGGCCTCGGCCAATACGTGGGAGCAGGTGTGGCGCACAACCCGGAGCCCTGCCTCATCACGGGCGGTCAGGATATTCAAAGTGCAGTCATTTTCAATAATTGTTCTGAGGTCAACGACCTCTCCGTCCACTTCTCCCGCACATGCCGCTCTTGCCAGCCCCTCACTGATATCAAAAGCAATATCAATGACGGATTTGCTTTCTGGGTATTCTTTTACAGATCCATCTTTCAGTGTAACTTTCATTTGTTTTCTCCTCCTTAAAAAATAAAGCCCCTGAACAATCTGAAAACTGTTCAGGGACGATAGACTATGATACCGCGGTTCCACCCTTTTTGCAAGTGCCATTCATTAGACGGTAACGGTGTCGGCAGGGCTGTATTAAAGCCGCTCCAGGGTGGTTTTCGGATGATGTCCCATGAAATGGACTTTCAGCAGATGCATTTTTCTATGTGTGGCTGTTCAGCTTACTCTTCCTGTCTTCGCGTTAACGGTATTGATAAACCTGTTTTTTAGTATATCATTTCTTAATGAAAAGTCAAGGGGGAGCGGCCGTGCGGATATTAGGCCATAGCTGGCTGAACAGTTCGGGGCTGCCGGAACTGTTCATACAGTAGACAAAGTCTTTTATAATAACAAGGCTACTGTTCAGAACGCAATGTCTATTCGTAGTATAAATATACAGCGCTTCATTTTTTCATTTTACTCTGGTATAATTAAATAAATTAAAATTTTCCAACATTTCAAGATATGGAATCAAAAGCAATGCAGCTTAAGTTAACCACATTAGTCGCAGCGGCAGCTAAGAAGGGAACAGGAATGGTATTAAATATAAAGAAAAATCAGCTATCTCGTATTAGAGTCTTTTTCATCATGTTTCTTTTTGCTGTGTGCATAACTGTGAATGCGCTTTTTTGTAGTGCTTACAATCTATATGAACTATTAGATAAGACAACTGTTTCTGAGACGTGGAAAATTTCAGAAAGTATCGTTACCAATGAAGACGGTAATAATACTGCCTGTTTTAGGACTTTATTTTTGAACAAAAATAATTCTAGTAATGAAACTATAACAAAGAATAGATGCTCAATACTCATGATTACAGCTATCCCAAAAGCAATGGGCCTGCTTCTTTTTCTTATTATAGTTTTTCTTTTTTTCTTTTTGACCCTATTTATATTATTGCCTGATAAATGGACATTAATTAATCATAAGGTACGTCTGGACAATTGAATCAATTCCTTCCCAAATCATGGCCAAAGCATAAATATATACGACCATACGAATCCTTTATTGCAAGTGTGCTGGTGGTTATAAGTCATTTATAGAATCAGACAATGGCTTCTTTTTTGTATGCAAATAGATAGCGGGTATAAACCGCATACCTATTATTAGAGCGAAGCAGAGATTGGATTGGAGGAATATAATGAAGAAAAAGATATATAAGTTTTTTATCACCCTAATGGTGATCCTGTCCTTGGGTTCAGGTCCCATAGCCATGAATGAGATAGCCAAGATGCTTGAAGCTCTTTCAGGTACAGGTGATGCGCAGGTTCAAGAACTTGATGAAGAAGAAAAAGAGTCTGAAGAAATAAAAAAAAGAAGAGATTCCCAGATTTATATAAAGACATTTGATGATAGATAGAGTGGAATTGCTGCTGCCTTGATTATAATTAAGAAGTGCAGGGAATGGATCGTGTGTAAATAACCAAAATACAAATGGGATACGGAAGATGAATTCATGAAAGATGATATAATATATTTATTATGCTAAAAGTTTGAGAATATCTGTCACACCATGAAGCGATTGGTGTCTAATTTAAAGTAAGAAAAAATACACAGTTAGGAGAAGGATAAGATGAAGGAAGCAAACGATAACAAAAATGTGCTTATAGAATCTGCAGTCGGTGGGAATGCAGATGCGCTGGAGGAACTTCTGGCCGGAATTCAGGATATGGTATTTAATCTGTCTCTGAGGATGTTGGGGACAATCCCGGATGCGGAGGATGCAGCCCAGGAGATACTGGTACGTGTTATGACGAATCTGGGGACATTTCGGAGGGAAAGCGATTTTCAAACATGGGTGTACCGGATTACTGTGAATTATCTGCTGAATTATAAAAAGTCCATGTTTGCGCACCAGCCGCTGGATTTTGAATTTTATGGAAATGATATCAAATACGCGGTTTTGGATGAGACGGAGGGGTTGATTGAGGAGGAGAGCAGGCAGCAGATGGCGGAGGAACTGAAATTGTCCTGTACCAATGTGATGCTGCAATGTCTCGATGCAGAGAGCCGATGTATTTTTATTCTGGGCACAATGTTTCGAATCAACAGTCGTACCGCGGGGGAGATCCTGCAGATGTCTCCAGAGAATTTCCGGCAGAAACTTTCCAGAATCCGCGGGAAGGTAGCCGCATTTCTTGCAGAATACTGCGGGCTGTCCGGCGTGGGAATGTGCACCTGCAGGAAACGGGTGGAATATGCGGTCCGGCAGAAGAGAATCAGCCCGGAGCGCCTGGAGTATCTCAAGCTCCATCCCCTTGAAGACAAGGTGCTGGAAGAGTACAAAGACGAGATGGAAAAGCTGGACGAGCTTTCGCTTGTATTTGACGAACTTCCGATGTACCAGACCCCGGAGACGATAAAGGAAAGAATGGTAATGGTATTGAATTCTTCTCAGATGAAAAAGATTCAGGAATATTAGGAGGCGCACCATGTCAAAAATAATTACTTATCTTAGTAAATTAGAACAGAACAATAACCGCGAGTGGTTTCATTCCCATAAGGCGGAGTACCAGGAGGCGTTCGGGGAGTTTGAAGAGATCATCGCCGGATTGATGGCTAAGCTTGGCAAAGATGATGCCAGAATCCTGAACTTCCAGCCCAAGGAACTTACATTTAAGCTGATGAGGGACACCAGGTTCAGCAATGACAAGTCCCCGTACAATCCGGCTTTTCGATGCCATATATCCCCTGCCGGCAAGCTGCCCGTGCCGGTCGGATATTTCCTGTGTATCCGCCCGGGAGACCGATCATTTCTAGGGGGCGGATTATTTGCTGACATGTTCCGGGATGCCACAGCCATGGTAAGAGACTATATAAACGGCCACGGAGCAGAGCTGCGGGAGATCGTGGAATCCCCTCAATTCAAAGACAGCAAGGCAGGTTTTGCAATCAAAGGCAGTGCGTTAAAAAACGTCCCAAAAGGGTACAACGCCGAACACCCTATGGCGCAGTACTTAAAAAACAAAAGCTGGTATATTGAAGACAACTTTAATGATGAGAGACTAGAGAACAAGGATACTTTCATCCAGTTTGCGGCTGAACGATTTCGGCTTATGGCTCCATTCAATGAATATTTAAATCAGGCGCTGAAAGAATTCAAAATGCCCCAGAGATAAATTCAGAATATTCTGAAAACGGAGGGCAAAGGGGTCAGACCCCTTTTATGTGACTTAATCACAGATTTTTCCAGACAGATGGTGTATAATGATAACATTAAAGAAAAGGAGGTCATGTTATGAAGGTTATAATGAGTAATAATCTGAAAGAATACATGAACGAAAAGGGTCAGAAAGACCTCGTGCTGTTCCTTGGCGCGTGCAGCACATGAGGCGGCTCCTATGTGGAGGTGCTGGCAAGGTTTGCCGGCAAGGATGAGAAACTCGAAGAAAATGGATACAAAAAGGTACCCAGTGAACTGGGACATGTCTATCTGCCGCCCGAGCAAATAGAGTTTGGGGATATCCTGAAGCTCGGCTTTACGACTTATTTCCAGATGCCCCAAATCACGGTAGAAGGCTGCAGGTCTGTCTGATTAACAAACAGGTACTACCTGGAAAAGCCTTTTACGTTTTCCAGCGGACGTACGAACGATGACGAAGTGGAAAATGCCTCTCCCTGATGCTGAATCAGGAGAGGCATTTTCTGATTTAAAATCCGCACAGCCGGCTATTCTTCAAGCGCCCAGATGTGTTTGTTTTTCCGAAATATGAGACAGGTTATCACACCGATAAATCCCAGTATTAAAAACAGCATTGCGGCACCGCTTCCCTTCCCGGTGCCGAATAAAAGCCCCGGCAGGCTGTCAGCCGCCTTCTGGCTCATGTATGGTTCAAACACCTTATCTACGCAGATCCCCCCCAGAAAATATCCAATCGGAATGGTAAAGAACTGAAAGGTATTGCGGATGGCATATACCCGTCCCTGGAGCTCCACAGGGATGTGGGTGCGAAGCAGTACGTCCATATTCGTATTCATAATCGGGATGAACAGCCATCCAAGCAGTGCGCCCAGGCACCATACGGGTGTACTGTGTCCCAGTGCCAGCAAAAAATTCTCTGTGCTCATGGAAAAAAGCAGAGAATTGGTAATCACCCTTACCCGGCTTTTTGGTTTCGAAGCAAAAGAAGCAATCAGGCTTCCCGCTACATTTGCAATTCCGGAGCAGGCATTGACCAGCCCAAGGGCGGCCTCGCTTCCCCCATTACGTGACAAAAGCATTGCCGGGAGCGCCGCGTTGTACATGGAGGCGGTCAGGTTGATGGCTGAAAGAAAAAGAATCAGGTAAAAGATCCCTTGATTCCGGGCCAGATATTGAAGTCCTTTCCCCGCGGCTTTCAGGACTGATTCCTGCGTTTTCCCGGCGGATACCTTAACGGCAGGAATATGAATAAAAAATGCCAGTGTAATAAAAGCAGTCCCGAACGTCAGAAAATCAAAGACAATAACAGCCGTCATTCCGAAAAGCGAAAAAATGGCGGTGGCAATGACCGGGGACAGGATTGTGATCAGGGAATTGGAGAATGAACGCATCCCCCCGGCCCGCTGATACTGTTCCTTTGGCGTGAGCAGGCTGACCGCTACGTCCGAGGAAGGCTGCTGGATGGTGTTCATCAATCCGTTAAAACCATTGATCAGATACAAATGCCAGATTTCCAGGCGCCCCGTCCCAAGCAGAAAGAAAACAAGTAAGGTGCTGACTGCCGCGAGACTGTCACATACCAGCATGGTGCGCTTCTTATCCCATCTGTCGCTCAAAGCGCCTGCAAAGATGCTCAGCAGCACGTAGGGGGCATAAGAACACACCGTCAGCAGAGCGGATGTAAGCGCGGATCCGGTCTGCTGGTAAGCCCAGATAACAAGCGCATAACTGGTCATGGAACTCCCCAGTTCTGAAAATGACTGGGTTGCCCACAGAAGGATGAATGAGTGTAATCCCTGAAATAATTTTTTAAAGTTTTTCATTTGACTTTGCTCCTTTTTAATAATTCACTGAAATCGTCATATTAAAAATGCAAAGTCCGGTTGGACGAAAAATAGTCAAGCGCTGCTGCACCAGTGCATCAGTCAAACAGTGCAGAGATGAAACGCTTCCTATTCTTATCTCCATGCAGTTTCGTCCGTATCAGACCTTGCATGGAGTTCTGTCAATGCAGAGTATCATAAGAAGTTCCTCCTTTCTCAGAAGCATATAAAATATCTCGAAGAATTGATGTATTCAGGCGAGTACCTCGAATAATCATTAACTTGCTGTTATTAACGGTCAGTTTTGCTTACTAATTCCTCACCACGCATCTGCTTCATCACAATGCGGTACAAGACTGTTGTGATGACAAAGGTACATGCATCAGCCACTGCCTGCGCCATCTGGATGCCAAACAGGCCGAAGAGCCGGGGCAGAATCAGCAGTGCCGGGATGAAGAAAAGCCCCTGCCGGGCGGAGGCAAGCACGGAAGCATATCCAGTCTTCCCCATGGTCTGCATCATCATGTTATTCATAATAATCCATCCGTTCAGTATAAAAGTCAGGCATTGGAACCGAAGCGCCGTCGTTCCGATCCGGATGACTTCCGAATCATTTCGGAAAATGCCGACCAGATGGCCGGACAGCAGCGCACCGGTGACCGCCAGGATGAACAGGGCCACGGTGGAGACCTTCACACAGAACCAGAAAGCATCCCTGACACGGCCATATTTTTTAGCGTCATAGTTAAATCCGCAGACCGGCTGGAATCCCTGTCCGAACCCGATCAGAGCCGAACTGGCAAACATGGTAATCCTGCTCACAATGGACATGGCGGCAATCGCGGCATCCCCATAGGGATTCGCGGCAATATTAAGCGTCATGGTAGCGACACTGCCCAGTCCCTGCCGGAAAAGCGACGGCAGCCCGCCGCCCAGGATCTCCCGCAGCCGTTCTTTTCGGAACCGGACGCTGCGGAACCGGATGGGGATACACCCAGAGATCCGGATGCCGGCCAGCAGGAGAATAAAACTGACGAACTGGCTGAGTATCGTGGCAATGGCGGCTCCCGAGATCCCCATGTGAAAGACAAAGATAAAAAGCGGGTCCAGCGCGATATTGAGGACCGCCCCGATGGTAATCCCGACCATGGAATAAAAAGCATTTCCCTGAAAACGGATCTGGTTATTCAATACAAGCTGTGCAGTCATATAGGGGGCGCCAATCAGTATGATCCCAAGGTACTGCTCCGTGTAAGGCAGAATCGTTTTCGTAGAACCAAGTACAATGCAGAGCGGTTTCAGAAAAATCAGTCCCAGTGCCATTACTGCAAAACCGAGGAACAGAGCCAGGAAAAATCCCGTGGCCGCCAGCTGCCCCGCTGCATCCGCATCTTTAGAACCAAGCCTTCTGGAAATAGAATTCCCCGACCCGTGTCCGCAAAAAAAGCCCAGCGCCTGAATCACAGCCATGAGTGGAAATGCTACCCCTACCGCCGCTGTCGCACTGGTGCCGATCCGGCCGACAAAAAATGTATCGGCCATATTATAAAATGAGGTAATCAGCATACTGATAATCGTTGGAACAGCCAGCCGGCCAATCAATCCGGGGATGGGCGCCTCCGTCATCATCCGGTATTTTTCATCCTGAGATGTATTACTGTGCAATGCAATCGCTTCCTTTTTGTAATTTGTTTGTTATGTAGAACTTATTTCACAGCATAGCGGAATTATACCGCCAGGAAGACACAACTTCGTTCATCTATGCTTCATATTATATCATTATATCAAACAGAAGTCCCAATATCTATCGAAGCTCTTCAGATTGTATAAAAAAATTTTAGAAAATAGGTTTGAATTTCCTAGTTTCATCCGTAAACATTCCAAAGATCCCATACATAAAAACTTCAAAGTCTATTTTAGCATGATGCGCAACACGAATAGCCGCTTCCAGTTCGCTTGGCGCACCCCATCTACGCCGAGATTCGTCCTCAAATCCCGATATTGCAGTTTCACAAGGAGTGATATATACTAAAAGCTAAAGGGATTTTAACAAGATTAAAGGCAGTAGCGGGTGTGATTATGGATTTTTATAAAAGAACGGCTTTGGTATGCTCAATCATTCCGGAAGGAAAAGTTTCTACATATGGGCAGATCGCGCTGCTGTGCGGAAAACCGAAGCATGCCAGGCAGGTTGGGTATGCCTTGAGCCGCGGGCTCGCGGGGGAGGATGCGCCGGCTCACCGTGTGGTGAACGCGAGAGGGATATTAAGCGGAGCCGCGGCATTTGCCACGCCGGATTTACAGAAGCAGATGCTGCAAAACGAGGGCGTGGAGGTACTCTGGACAGAAGACGGCTGGCGGGTTGATTTAAAACGGGACGGCTGGAAGAATACAATAGACGATGCTTTATGGCTGCGGGAAGAATTCGACAGAAGGAACATCTGACAGATTATGTAATAGCCAATGGCATCAATTTACAGGAAGAGGAAATGAATGGATAAATATAAAGTTTTGAAAGAAGTGTTCGGATACGATTCATTTCGTGACGGACAGGAGGAACTGGTTGAAAGCACACTGCAGGGAAGAGACGTCCTGGGGATCATGCCGACCGGGGCCGGCAAGTCGATCTGTTACCAGGTCCCGGCGTTATTGTTTGAGGGGATTTCCCTCATCATATCCCCCCTGATCTCTCTTATGAAGGATCAGGTGACGGCGCTGAACCAGCTGGGGATTCACGCCGCTTTCATTAATAGTTCCCTGACGGAGGTTCAATACAGAAAAGCGATGGACAATGCCAGAAACGGCAGGTACAAGATCATATATGTGGCGCCGGAGCGATTGCTGACGGAGTCCTTTTTATCGCTGGTCAGCTGTGTAAATATTTCCATGGTGGCTGTGGATGAGGCGCACTGTATATCCCAATGGGGGCAGGACTTCAGGCCCAGCTATCTCAAGATCGTGGATTTCATCAATATGCTGCCGAAAAGACCGGTTATTGCGGCCTATACGGCAACTGCCACCAAGGTAGTTAAGGAGGATATTGTCTGTATTCTGGGACTGCAGGAACCGACGGTCATGGTTACGGGGTATGACAGAAAGAACCTCTATTTTGCGGTGAAAAAGCCTAAAAATAAGATGGCGGAGCTGCTGTCGTATCTTCAGAAGAATGGGGATAAGAGCGGAATTATCTACTGCAACACCAGAAAAAATGTAGAAGAGGTCCACGAAGCCCTGCTTCGGGAAGGCTACATGACGGCAAAGTACCACGCAGGCCTGTCGGATTCCGCGAGAAAACAAAATCAGGAAGATTTTATCTATGATATTAAACCGATCATGGTGGCGACGAATGCGTTTGGTATGGGGATTGACAAGTCCAATGTGCGGTTTGTCATCCATTACAATATGCCCAAGGATATTGAAAGCTACTATCAGGAGGCTGGGCGTGCCGGGCGTGACGGGGAGCCGTCGGAGTGCATACTTCTGTATTCCGGGCAGGATGTGAAGATCAATGAATTTTTGATCGGCAGGCAGACAGAGAACGAAGATCTGGATTATGAAGAGCGGGAACTGATACGGGAGCGGGACAATGAGCGGCTCAGGAAAATGACCTTTTACTGTTTTACAAATGAGTGTCTGCGCGATTATATTCTGCGCTATTTTGGAGAATACGGCGGTAATTATTGCGGAAATTGTGAGAACTGCCTGATGGAATTTCAGGATATTGATGTGACGCAGGAGGCAGTCAGTCTGATCAACCTGGTCAGGACAAGCGGAGAACGGTATGGCATCAACGCGATTATCGATGCGGTTCATGGATCTGAAAATGCAAAAGTACGCCAGTTCAGGCTGGACAGAAATCCTTATTACGGTACGCTGAAAAAAGTTACGCTGATCCGCATCCGGCAGATTATGAATGACCTGCTGGTGAAGGGCTATCTGTTCCTGACCACGAATGAATACCCGGTTTTGAAAATGACAGAAATGGGAAGGAATCTGGTCTGGGAGGAGACTCCGGAACCGGTGATCCTCAAACTTCCCAAAGAAGTGGAAAAAGCACCTGCAAAGCAGAAGGCGGAAAAGAAGCAGAAAGTGGTTGACGTGAAATATCCGGATCTGTTTGAACGACTTCGTCAGAAACGGTATGAGATAGCACAGGAGAACCATGTGCCGCCGTATATCATTTTCTCGGACAGGACGCTGAAAGAGATGAGTACTTATCTTCCTTCTAATAAGGCGGCCATGCTTGAGATTAACGGGGTCGGAACAAATAAATATGAAAAGTACGGCGAAGAATTTATGGCCATGGTTAAGGCATATATGGAAGAAAAAGGGATCCGGGCGGAGGAAGTAGAGCCAAAGACAGAGCCGGAAGAGGAACTGGACGAAAAGACGGGTAAAAAGAAAGTAACCATCAAAGACGGATTTGAGGCATACAGGGACAGCCTGGTCTCACAGGGCGTTGTGCAGGCGTACGCGGCATGGACCGAAGAAGAGGAAGAGCGGCTGAAGGAAGAGTACCAATCCGGTATGAAGATTAAGGAGATCAGTGAAGTGCATCACCGCTCAGAGGGCGGAATACGCAGCAGGCTGAAGAAGATGGGAATGATTCTTTAACTGCAGGAAATTGAAAAATAAAGAAAGTAACAGATAAAAAAAGGCATACCCCGGTTATCATGTTTAACCAGGGATATGCCTTCTTTTTGTCTGCTTTTTTGTCTGTCTGATACACCAAGTTGACAGACCGCAGGAGATATGGGAGGATATGAAAGATTACAGGCGGCGGGAAAGCGGAATGTATACTCGGCTTAGGCGGCAGAATCTACGATTTGGCTGTCTCTTAAAAAATATTTATTTTAATTTAGAAAATTTAAATCATTTCAGGAATCCCATCCGTTATTATTAGTAGGGGACGCCCTGAGGAGGAAAAATTGACGCGCGAAAATGAAATTTTTAAACAAATAGAACAGGGGAATATGGAGGGGCTGGATGAGCTGGTCGGTATGTATTATCCGGAAATATACCGGTATTGCTGCTGGCATACCTCTAACCAGGCAAATGCAGAGGATGCGGTGCAGGAGACATTTCTGAAGGCTGTCCGCTATATGGACAGGTATGCCCACCGGGGCAGATTCCGTGCATTTCTCTATCGGATTGCTGCGAATACATGCATTGATATGAGCCGTAGCAAATGTGAGGTGCCCGTGGAGGCCGAGGTGTTGGAGGCAGTGCCTTTGGCGGATCCCTCCTTCCAGGAGACAGAGGACGATACGGACTTTTTGAGGCTTGTCAGGCAGCTTCCAGAAGAAATGTCGGAACTGGTCTTTCTGCGTTATGGACAGGAGATGAAACTGCGGGAAATTGCGGAGATTACCGGGCTGCCAGTCAGAACGGTACAGTCAAAGCTTCGTTATGCACTGAAAAGGCTGAAAAAGACGGCTGCTGCAGGGCAGGACAAAGAGGGAACATTGCAAAATATGCAGGAATGGCGGGGTGATGGAGATGAAAAATGATGCATTTATAACGGAGCTTAGAAAAGAGTTCCGGGAAAAACAACCGGAGATTTGTGAAAAACATTTGGAAAAAACGGCCGGTATGGTGAAAACTATTTATACAAGCAGGCAGAACAGCCTGTCCAGGACCAGAAGGATCGGATTTGGTGAACTGGTTCTGCGCCAGGTCAGATTTATCGGCTGGAAAATATGGTGTTTACAGTTGCTGGCGCTGGTTGGAATGTTTTGTGCTCTTCATACTATTTTAGGGAATATGGAAGCGGCCTCCAGGCATCTGCCCTATCTTCTATTTGCGATGGCTGTGATGCTGGCGTGGATGGCAGTTCCGATGATGGGAAGAAGTATCCGTTACCGGATGTCAGAGATCGAGAGTGCCTCGCTGTTCTCCGCAGGACGGCTGATGGCGGCCAGGCTGCTGATTACGGAAGCGGGGGCTGTTGTACTGATCGGGGGAATGATGGGCCTGACGGCAGCAGAAAATGTATACCATTTCCGGGAGATTGTTTTTTCGAGCCTGCTGCCATTTCTGGCTGTGAGCGGTCTCTGCATCGGTCTGCTCGGACATATCAGGATTCAGTCTTATGTAAAGAGCTGCAACGCAGCAGTTGCCTGCATTCTCGCATCTGTGTTTATCATGGACCGGCTTGGAACCAGGAGCCCGGCGGATCTGCCGGCAGCAGCCGGCTGGATATGCACAGACGGCATGTATATTCTGCCTTGCAGTCTGTGCATATCAGCTCAGGCGGATCTGGAAGACGAACAGCTTTGCGGATGGACCGGCATCCTGTTGAATCCATTGAGCAGCAAAGTAGGCAACGGAAATGAAAGGAGCAGAAATGGAACTGAAAATAGAAAACCTTACAAAAAAATATAAGGATAAGACAGCCGTAGAGGATGTCAGTCTGACAATTACTCCGGGGATCTGGGGGCTGCTTGGCGCAAACGGGGCAGGTAAGACGACGCTGATGAGAATGATCGCGGGGATCATGAGGCCTACATCCGGCTGTGTGAAGTATGACGATATTGAAATTGGCGCGCTGGGGGAAGCCTACCGGAATATTTTTGGCTATCTGCCCCAGGAATTTGGTTTTTACCCGGAATTTACCGTAAAAGATTATCTGGAATATGTCGCAGTGCTAAAAGGGCTGACACGTAAGGAGACAAGACGGAAGATCGCAGAACTGATGGAAACGCTTACGCTGGAAGATGTACAAAATAAAAAGATCGTAAAGCTGTCCGGAGGAATGAAGCGGAGGGTGGGCATTGCCCAGGCTCTTTTAAATGAACCGGAAATTCTCATACTGGATGAACCCACAAGCGGCCTGGATCCGGGGGAAAGAGTGCGTTTCCGCAATCTGCTCTCTGAATTTGCTCAGAACAGGATCGTGCTGATCTCTACACATATCGTACCGGATGTGGAATATATCGCCTTCCAGAATGCGGTAATGAAAGGAGGGCATATTGTGGCAACAGGCACCACGGAAGAGCTGGTGGGGATGATGGAAGGAAAGGTCTGGAATGCACAGATCCCGCCCTATGATGTGCACCGTGCAGAGCAGAAGGCCAGAATCGTAAACCTGCGCAATGATAACAGCGATTCGGTTTCCGTCCGTTATCTGTCTGAAAAGCCGGTTTTCCCGGAGTCAGTGAAGGCCCGTCCGAGACTGGAAGATTTGTATCTGTGGCTTTTCCCGCAGGAGGAATCGGGAAAGGAGGAATGCTGATATGAGACTTTATCTGATGGAACTAAAGCGAATTCTGAAAACGAGGTCTGTGCTGATCGTGATATTGGGAGCCATTGTGCTGACTGCCCTTCTTGCGTATGCTCCGATCAGCTTTGTAAGATATACGTATCAGGATGAGGCCGGGAATAAGGTAAAGGTAAAAGGGCTGGAGGCCATAAAATTGGTCAAGGCAGAGCAGGCGGAGTATTCGGGAATCATTACGCCGGAGATGATTGTCCGAGCTCTGGCGCAATATCAGGAATGCGCCGGACAGTATGAAAATGGGGTTTATGATGAAAAAATGCCGGTGGAAGAATACAATAAAAAAATAGCGCCGGTTTCGTTTATTGTCAGTAAACTGGCTGAAGTGTACGCAGATGATACAACAGGAATTGCGGCAGAGACGATGGATCTGACGGCAGAAGAGGCAGGAAAGTTTTATGAGCAGTGCAGCCGGCATCTGGTGGATCTGATGAATATGGAGCAGCCGGACCACCCGCAGGCCAGGGAAAAAGCAACAGCCATGTATGAAAAGGTAGAGAAACCATTTGCCTATTATCCCGGCACGGACACGAATGCCATAGAATATTTTGGGATTATGGTGTTTTTAATGGCTGTAGTTGGAGTGGTAATTACGGCCCCCATATTTTCGGTAGAGTACCAGACAGAATCCGACCAGATCCTGCGCTGTACCCGGCACGGAAGGCGGCGTCTTGCAGCGGTGAAACTGCTCGCATGCTTTACGATTCTGACCATAATATATGCAGTCTGCATGACAATTTTCACAGTAACAGTCAATTCGGCATTCGGATGGGAAGCCAGACAAACGGATATCCAGTTTGCATTTTCTGCAATTACTTTTGTTGAAATGACGGTAGGACGGCTGCAGATGCTTGTTATTGGGATAGGGTATCTGACATTACTTGCCACAATCTTTTTTACCCTGTTTTTATCCAGCAGACTAAAAAGTGTATTTGCCTCCGCCATAACGGCGCTGATTTTTTGTATCCTCCCCATATTTCTCAGCAATTTCTGGGGTGGCAGCCTGGCAGAATGGATTTGTGCGATCCTGCCTTCCGGAGGAACCGGGATGGGAAACAGCTTTTTATATGCACTGCTGGATACCCGGTTTTTATATCTGGGAAGCCAGGCGTTCTGGACGCCCTGTGTCATGGTGGCAGCTGCAGCTGTGAACACAGTGCTGTTTACCATCCTGACAGTCGTTTCTTACTGCAGGCATAGAAGTTAGACTATAGGTGCTTTCGCCTGAAATGATTGATATCCCCAAAGAGTACCCTCTGTACATACTCTTTGGGGATAAATTTTTTATAATCCACTGTAATTCAGAAGACTTTGTGCTACAATGTGTCTCGCAGGCTGAAAATATTTACTGAAAAAGATGGGAGAAATCATGGAATACACAGGATATGAACTGCTCTGGCTGTACGTTATCTATTCCTTTGTGGGATGGTGCGGCGAGGTTGCCGTTGCAGCAGTTAAAAAACATAAGTTTATCAACCGGGGATTTGTGAACGGCCCGCTTTGCCCTATATACGGAGCCGGTGCTGCCGCATTTGCCGTTTTCCTGCCGGAATTGAAGAACCACGTATTCTTTCTGTTTTTGGGCGGACTGATACTGGCCTCCTTCATAGAATATATGACCGGGCGGCTGATGGAAAAGATTTTTCATAAAAAATGGTGGAACTATTCAGAACGGCGTTTCCATATCGAAGGTTATGTGTGCCTGGAAAGCTCCGTACTCTGGGGAATCTGTGCAGTTCTGACTCTCCGGTTTATCAATCCGCTGCTGCTACGGGTTGTATCTCTGGTGCCGGAACTGGCGGGAGTGATTCTTGTTTGGACGGCGGTGATCCTGCTTGCAGTGGACAGTATCGGCTCAGCAATTGCAATTCTGGGGCTGAAGAAAAACAAGCGGATCAGCCAGATCACGGAAGAATTACATAAGACTTCAAAATTTCTGGAAAATGCACTTACACGCCGGATTCAGAACCGTATGCTGAAAGCATTTCCGGATATTGAGCCTGCTGCGGCAACGGCGGAGGAAAAGGAAAGGCCGGAAGTGTTCGCAGAGGGGTGCAGCTTTTACAAGCTGGTTTCCCTGTTCTTTATTGGCGCATTTCTGGGAGACATTGTGGAAACCATCTTCTGCCTGATAACGAGCGGGGAACTGATGAGCCGCAGCAGTGTGGTGTATGGGCCTTTCAGCATCGTATGGGGGCTGGCCTGTGCGATTCTGACACTGATACTTTATAAATACAGAGAGAAAAGCGACAGCTTCATCTTTCTGTTTGGAACTGTCCTGGGCGGGGCCTACGAGTATATCTGCAGTGTATTTACGGAGTTGGTATTTGGAACCGTTTTCTGGGATTACAGTGACTTTGCATTCAATCTGGGCGGGCGGATTAATCTGCTGTACTGTTTCTTCTGGGGGATCGCAGCCGTTATCTGGATGAAGGGAATCTATCCGAAGATTTCGGGGTGGATTGAAAAGATTCCCATGCGCGCCGGAAAGGTGATCTGCAATGTAATGATCGTATTTATGATTGTCAATATGCTGCTTTCGGGTATGGCACTGGGAAGGTACACGGAGAGAAATACCGGAAAAACGGAGAAGTCAGCAGTCGGAGACTTCCTGGATGAGCATTTTCCGGACAGCAGGATGGAAAGAATCTATCCAAATGCGAAAATTACGAAATAGTCAAATATTTAAAGCATCGTTTCTGGAAAGAGCGGGCTCCGAAAAAGCGCAGCAAAATTATCAGAAGATGATTGAATGGTATGGCAGCAAAGACAAAGCAATGGACGAGGTAAAAGATAACCTGCCGGAAGAGGTTTTTAATGCCTATGAGAAAAGAAGCGAAACACTTTATAAAAAACTTGCGGAATTAAAGGGAAAGGATGTAAGCACGTTTGAAGTAAAACAGATTGTAGGGGAGCTGGATTTTGTTTCCAGACAATTGTATCAGATGGACGATGTGAGCGCTATGATGTTGGAATTGGCAGAGATGTATGAGACGGACAAGGGGATGGCCCAATACTATGATACGGCTTATGGAGACGGAACAGCGGAATATTTGTGCAGGGCAATCCGGGCTTTTTACTGCTAAAGAGTGTTGGAAAATTGTAAAAGAAGCAGCTGTCTGTTAAACTAGCCCAAATTATCGGGAGAACTGACGCATATGAGAAGCGTTTAAGATGAGGGGTTACTATTCACGGTCTATGGCCGTGCATAGTAACGACTAGCTCGCTATGCGGGCATATAGGGTTTCATTACAGAAATATAAATGGTACAATGGGGATGGAACCATTTGTGATGTTTAGGAGTGTATGAAGGAGTGATTTGAATGAATGAAACATTGCGGTGCCTGGAGGAACGCAGGAGTATTCGTAAGTATACGGGAGAGCAGGTTCCGGAGAAGATTCTGGAACAGATCCTACAGGCAGGGATGTATGCGCCCACCGGGATGGGACTGCAGTCTCCGGTGATGGTAGTTGTGCAGGATGCGGATATGATCCGAAGGCTTTCTGCTTTGAATGCGGAGGTTATGGGGACAGAAAGCGATCCTTTTTACGGGGCTCCTACGGTGATTGTCGTGCTGGCAGACAGATCCAGGGGAACCTGCGTTGAGGACGGCAGTCTGGTTATTGGGAATCTGCTGAATGCAGCGGCTTCACTTGGAATCGGATCCTGCTGGATTCACCGGGCGAGAGAGGTGTTTGACGGGAAAGAGGGCAGAGAGATTCTGGCAGGCTGGGGCCTGGATCCGGAACGGTATATTGGCGTGGGGCATTGTATTCTGGGATATGCGGCGGAACAGGGGCAGGCGAAGCCGAGGAAGGCTGGCTATGTGATCCGTGCTTAGAAGCCTGGAATCAGGCTCGTATCATGTATACAAGAATGGCTGAAAGATGTATAAGAAAGAACTGGCACAATGGGTAAGGTAAAAACCTCCCAATGTGCTTATCTTGATGTCCGGGAAACCGATTCCTGCTGATGCAGCTTTTTCCATTTCCCCGTCCGGTACTCCATAAATGAGATCATATAATTAGCCGTCCAGCCGATGGGGACTGCCAGCCAGACCATGGAAATGCCGAAAAGAGGAGCCATAGCGGCGGCAAAACAGACCCGGATTCCCAGATTTACCAGGTTAGCAACGGTAAACATTTTCATATCTCCGGCTCCGCGCAGCAAACCGTCTGTGATCATTTTCAGGCCGATCAGGGCATAGAACCAGCCCATAAATCTGAGACAGCGGATGCCGGTATCCAAAGCCAGTGCAGAACCGCCTTCCCCGAGAAACATGGTGATGATCGGACGGTAAAACAACTGCAGCGTGAGGCAGAGCAATACGGCGAATACGGCAACGATCCCATAGGCAGTGTGATAGCCCTTCTGTACCCGGTCGAACCGGCGGGCCCC
>OLSM01000875.1_pt1 | contig 26088 bp, 21 predicted proteins | sample 1672721 | NCBI WGS metagenome assembly OLSM01 (sample SAMEA3136717, study PRJEB25190) | human gut metagenome
CCGGATAGCGAAATACAATCTCCACCCGCTTCTTCTCATACACACGAATATGGTCGATGAGCCGGACCGCCGTCGTGCGGGTCAGCGCGGTCAGCTGGCCGCTTTTCTGAAACTGCGCCAAGGTCGGGTGGCAAGTCAGACCGCCGCGCAGCAGCCGATCTCGCTCCTTCCCTTGAACCCGCAGGGCGTCTTCCAGCCGCTGGCAGTCCTGCTGAAAGATACCCCGATACTCCCTGTAATCCTCCCCCGAAACCTCTCCAACTAAGTATTTTCGGAATAGAGCGTCCTGTAACGCCTTTACTTTGATTCGTTCCTGTTCCAATGCGAGCAAGCGCGTATTGCAGTTTTCCATCCGCCTCTCCGGGTTTGCCCGCCGCTGGGCGGCGATTACCACCTGCGAGTGTTCAACCCAACTCTGAATATGTAGGTTAATACCCGCCAGCACCGCCTCTTCCAATTGACTCACTCCCACCTGGTGGGGGGAACATTGTCCTATGTTCTTTTTGTGCTGGCCGCAGACATAGTATTGCCAGGACTTTCCCTTTTCCCGGACAGTTTTACGGACCATGGCGTTGAAGCAGTCCCCGCAGCAGACCAAACCTGCCAGCGGAAACACCGACTGCGCGCCCGGCGAGGTCCGGGTATCCAATCCCAGCAGGCGATCCGCCAGCGCAAAATCCTTTGGTGAGATGATGGGCTCATGGGTGTGCTCCACCCGCATCCACTCCTCTTTGGGGCGAAAAATCACCGACTTTACCTTATAGTTGGGCGTTGTCCGCTTTCTCTGCTCCATCACCCCCAGATAGACTGGGTTTGTCAGGATTCGGCGCACCGAAACCGCCGACCAGAAAGCTCTCGCGTGGACCTGATACCCGGACTGATAGTTCTCCCCCTTGGCGCGTTTATCTTCCAGGGGAGATAAAATACCCAAGTCGTTTAACTTTTCGGCTATTTTTTGACTGCTCAGTCCCGCCAGGAACCAGGAAAAAATGTCCTGCACCACCCCGGCCGCCCCAGGGTCCACAACCAGATGGTTCTTATTTTCCGGGTCCTTGCTATAGCCGTAAGGGGCAAAGGAACCAATAAACGCCCCGTTTTTTCGCTTGATATCCAAATGACTGCGAATTTTGATGGAAATATCCCGGCAGTAGCTGTCATTTATTAAATTCTGAAAGGGAAGCAGCAAACTGGCGGACGGGTCCAGGCGCGCGCTGTCGTAGCCCTCGCTGATGGCGATAAACCGCACGCCTAACTTGGGAAACAGCCTTTCCAGATATCTTCCCGCACCGATGTACTCACGGCCAAACCGGGATAAATCCTTTACCACGACACAGTCAATCCGGTCGGCTTTGATGGCCGCCAGCATCTCCTGGAAATGGGGGCGGTCAAAATTGGTGCCGGTATAGCCGTCGTCATACCCCTCCATGCACAGCTGCAAATCGTCATGGCGGTCAAGATAGGTATGAATCAGATCCCGCTGGTTTTTGATGCTGTCGCTTTCGGGTTTGTCGCCGTCCTCTTTGGATAAGCGGCCGTAAGCGTAGCAGCGGTATCTTCTTTCCGGCGCTGTAATTGCCATACGCGATCCCTCCTGCCTTACCATATGCAATCGACGAAGGATCATATGACATTTTCGGGGCTGTACTCACGGTATACATGCTGGATGGCAAGAAGATGTTCGCCATAACCCTGACGGATCCGGTTGTCTACATGGGGTTATGCCTGCCTATCGGAATCCTGAGAGCATCCGTATGTTTGACACGGAGCAGGCCATTGTCACGGATGTGATAGACCCACAGGTTCTGTTGGCGCGAAGCATCCGGCGTCTGCAAACCGGCAGAAAGTTGGATGAACGAAAGCCAGCTGGACGCAGGCGGAATACAAGTGACCAGGCTGCTGACCAAAGGTTTGAGCAATAGGGAAATCGGACAGGAGCTTCACTACGCCCCTCGGTAAAAAAGTTGGTTCCCCGGGTGCTGGATAAGTTGGAAATTGACAGCGGGCGGGAGATTCGACGCTTTTTCAAGTAACGAACACGGGAAAGCCACTGCGGTTTTCCCGTGTTAATTTTAAGACAACAAATTACTTGACAATATTCTCAAGTCACGCTATATTGTTGGTACGAAATCGGATTAATTGACGAGGTGCTATGATGACGGACTCCTCTCTTTTAGAACAGCTCAACCGCTACTATAACCTATGGCGTGAAAGTACCCTGATGTATGAGGAATGGTCCAAACGGCGGGGATTGTCCTACAACAGTGTGATGGTGCTGTACTCCATCGTGGAAGCCCCTGATACCTGTACGCAGAAGAAAATCCACGAAAAATGGCTGCTTCCCAAGCAGACCATTAACACCATACTGAAAGAGTTTGAACGCAGGGATTTGATTACCCTCTCCCCTCTCCCTACGGATAAACGAAATAAGCTCATTCATCCGACGGCTTCCGGTCAAGAATACGCACAGAAAATCATCTCAGATCTTCGTGAATTGGAACTGTATGTATTGGAAACATTAGGGTTGGAGCGGGTATCTCACATGAACCGTGACCTGTCTCTGTTCATTGAGCTGTTCCATAAAGGAGAAGAAATGCAACATGCGCAAACATAACGTCTTTTATCGCTATGTCATTCCCTCCGTGCTGGCATTCGCCCTCTCTGGCGTATATGCCATCGTTGACGGATTTTTCGTAGGGAACAGCCTGGGCGACGCGGGGCTAACCGCCATTAATTTGGCGTATCCCATCCCCGCTTTTATTCAGGCGGCGGGAACGGGAATCGGCTTGGCTGGCGCCATTCGTTTCACCATCCTTCAAGCGCAAAAAAACAGAGAGGACGAAACCGCCTACTTCAGCGGCACGCTTCTGTTGCTGGCAGCGGCCTGTCTCCTCATGACCGGCTTCGTTCTGCTCCTCTCTCTTCCGATCCTGCGCCTGCTGGGGGCATCCGGCGGCATTCTCACCATGGCCAATGAATATGTTACTGTGATTGCTGTTGGGGCGGTCTTTCAGGTTTTTGGAACGGGTCTTGTGCCGTTCATCCGCAATCTGGGCGGCGCCACCTTTGCCATGGTCTCCATGGTGGCGGGCTTCCTCATAAATATCCTTCTGGACTACTGCTTTGTGTGGGTATTGGAATGGGGTATGACCGGCGCAGCGGCGGCCACCATCATCGGGCAATGCGTCACCATGCTCTGCGCCATAGGCTTTCTATGGAAAAAGAAACTGGGCGTCCGACTACCCAAACCCCAAAAACTTCCCGCTATTTTCCGCACCGTGCTCCTGGTATCCCTCTCTCCGTTCGGATTAACCTTTTCTCCCAATATCACTTTGATTCTCATGAATCGCTTTTTATCTACCTTCGGCGGGGAACAGGCTGTGGCCACATACGCCTGCATCGCGTATATCATTTCTATTGTCTATCTTCTTCTCCAGGGAATTGGTGATGGAAGCCAGCCCCTAATCAGCCGTTATTATGGAGAGCATGCCCTTACCGATATGAAGCAGACCCGCTCATTGGCCTACCGCACCGGAACGGTTGTCACCTTGGCCGCCATGGCGGCGTTGTTTTTTGCCCGCGACTCTGTGGGCGTTATGTTCGGCGCATCCGACACAGTGCGTCACGATTTGGCTTATATCCTGCCGCTATTTTTAATCAGCCTACTCTTTTTATCCTTTGTCAGAATCACCACCGCCTATTGCTACGCGACGGAACAGAGCAAAATTTCCTATCTTCTGGTTTACGCAGAGCCCGTCCTGCTCCTGCTGTTTGGGATTGTTTTAGGGCCTACCATTGGTGTGATTGGCATTTGGGTCTCGGTTCCACTGGCCCAAGGACTGACAGGCATTCTCGCACTCTTTGCAAAGCACCGGGTGGATCACCGCGCCATGTTAGCGTAGTGACAGCCATCTCTCTTTTACCCAAAGACGTCCTCCGCTTTTTGGCGTGGGGGCGTCTTTGTTTACTGTTACGGAACCATGGGGAATCTTTCGCCCCAGTTGCATCCTCCGGTGAAAATACGGTGGGCCGGCGTCCCTCCTGCGGAGATGGGAAGATGACGGTTTGTGTGTGTTCCTTATATTATGGTAATCAGCGGGAGTTGGCGTACTTGATCGTCTCAAAAAATTTCTCCTATCAGGAGTAGAATTAGCCCACACGTCACGCAGCAGCATCAACCAAATGATAAGGAAGTAATTTTCAGGTAAAAAGGCCGCAGTCCTTATGGGCTGCGGCCTTAGTCCTATTATCACACCAGCATCCATGTAGATTTCCGTGGCCTTCCATCCCTTCCCCTGCAAAAACTGTTCCAGTACCTGACGCTGGCTCTGGATGCTCTGGGATTGGCCGGTCTCCCCATCCTCCCTGGAAAGGCGGAGGTAGAGAGCTACCTTGGGATTGGTCATGTCTCCTCCTCCAGCAGGCGGCAGAGGGCCTCAATCAGCCGCTCCGACAATTCGGGCGCGTTGGGTTCGGTCTTTGGGATTATAATCAGCTCGGGCATGTCCTTCCCTCCTCTTTTATTCTGCTGGAACCATATGCAGCAGTGTCGGCCGCCATGCGGCTCCCCCCGGGCGCGTCTTAGACGCCGCCCGGGATTTGATTCACATAAGCGGCCATTTCCGCCTTGGAATGGATGGCGCGGGCGCCGGCAATGAGCGCCTCCCGCCTCTCATGGGATAGGGCGGAAAACCGCTCCATGGCCTGGGTATTCTGGGCCAGAGCCATCCCAAAGCCCAAGGGAATTTCCACATTGGGACCGCCGGTAACAAAGTCTGACATTTCCATCACCTCTCCTATATCTTGCGCCGTGCGTCTGGGTTTTATGCCGCCGGCCCTCCTCTCCTTTCAAATTCGCCAAGTCTTCCCTGGCGCCAAGCGGACCTGGTTCAACTTAAAAATCCGCCCCCCCGGGGTGTGAGGCCAGGTCGATGATGAACACATCAGGCTGAACCCACTCCAGATGAGCGGCGTCCAAGATCATGGCGGGCACTGTGTTGACGATCAGGTCGTATCCCCCCAGCCAGCAGGCTAAGCTGCGGGAATCCTCGGTGTCATAACCATAGGCCTGGGCCCAAGCCCAATCCTCACAGGCCCGAGCCGCCACCGTCACCCGGGCTCCCATGCTCTTCAGCCGGTGGGCGGTCAGTTTTCCCACCCGTCCAAACCCGATCACCAGCGCCCGGGAATCCCGCAATGTGGCGTCCAGATTCTCCATGGCGATCTGTACGGCTCCCTCTGCGGTGGGTACCGCGTTGGCAATCTTACATTCCTCACGGTCATAATAATCGAATAGACGCAGTCCCCGCTCCTCAGCCAGCTCCTCCACCTGGGGTGAGATCATCCCCCCGCACAAGATTTGCCCCGGATGCAGCAGGTCTAAAAATTCTTCCAGCCGTCTCTCCTCCCCGCTGAGCGGGGCATGCAAAAGTCCATTTTGGTCCACAACCGGCAGAGGCAGCACTACGCAATGGGCTCTAGCCGCCTCCACTGCGGGCGCGCTGCAGGCTGGCTCGGCGATGCCTCGCTCTAGGGCGGCGGTATGTACCGTGTGCCCGTCGTTTTGCAGCTGCTGAGCCAGTTTCACTTGGCGGAGGTCTCCCCCTACAACCCAAAAATTTCGCTCCCGTTCCATGGGCGCATCCTCCTTTCTTTCCACGCTGTTTTATTCTATTCTACCGGCGAAAAAGGGTGCGTTCTGCGTAAGCCGGTCCCAAACCGCCCATACAAAATCAGGCCCTGCCGTTTTGTGTCAAGCGGCAGGTCCTGATTGCATTCTGAAAGTTGTCCTGTTAAAACTCCGGCACGCCATCTTTGGCAACCAGTTCCTCTATTTTTTCCAGCGCAGGCGCAATATCAACGGGATCCCCCCGGTAGTAGCTGACAACCTGGTCCAGAACCTCCATCATTTCATCCGCCTCATCTGTAAAAATCTCATCCAGGCGGTACTCCTTTAACGCCCCATTGCGAAATTTTTGGGCGCTTTTCTCGTCCCAGACAACGTCAACATCCATGGCAATGCTTCCCTCTTCCTCGAAGAAGTAAATGCCGCGGTATTTTGCCAGGTCCGCCGGACTATCCAGGGGGATGCGGGCAATCACCAGGTGATCCCCCTCCGCCGTTCGCCGGAGCCGTTCCTCCTCGCTGACGCACTCCACGCCGCATTTTCGTTCCAGCCAGCTCAGGATATAGGCTTCAGCCGCCGCCAGGTCGGGGAAGGAAAGAAATTCATTGGTGTACCCTTCCCATTGGTTTCGTCCAAACAGACGGATTAAAATTTGTTTATCCATGAATCGCATTCTCCTTCGTGCACGTATGATCTACGAAAAATGAAAGCCAAGCGTCCTCACCTCGGGTTCCAAGGTCACCCCAGCCTCCCGCAAAACCGTTTCCTGAATGTGCGCGATCAAACGTCGCACATCCTCGCAGGTGGCGCCACCCACGTTAACGATAAAGCCAGCGTGTTTGGTGGACACCTGCGCGCCTCCAATGCGGAACCCCTTTAGGCCGCACTGATCAATGAGCGTCCCCGCAAAATAGCCTGGCGGCCGCTTAAATATGCTGCCCGCACTGGGATACTCCAGGGGCTGTTTGGATTGCCGCTGGGCCAGCAGCTCATCCATCTTTTGCTGAATCTCCGCCCGATCTCCGGCTTCTAATTTGAGACAGGCTCCCAAGATCAAGCGCTTCCCATCGGAAAAGCAGCTGTGGCGGTATCCAAAATCCAAAGATTTCCGTGGCACTCGCTCCCGCCGGCCCTCAAACGTTAAGCAGTCAACCCACTCTACCACAGAGGACATTTCCCCTCCGTATGCGCCGGCGTTCATCATCACGCCCCCTCCTAGGCTGCCCGGAATTCCATGTGCAAATTCCAACCCGGTCAAGCCATAGCGCTGCGCGTATTCCGCCGCTTTCTGTAAAGTTATACCACTTTCCACATAAATCGAGGTTTCCTCTTCAGAATCCATGATATCTAAAGTTTGTAAACCTCCTACACTTTTCATTAGAAACTGTTGAATCGGCGCATCGCTTGCCAAAAGATTGGAGCCTTTTCCCAGGAAAAACGGCTCCACACCCAACGCATTGGCGGTTCTCAGCGTGACAGCCGCCTCCTCTTCCGACTTGGGCAGCGCCAGCAGGGATACGGGTCCCCCAATCTGAAACGACGTATGGTTGCATAGGGGCTCATTCTGACGCAGCTCGAGTTTGGGCAGTTTTTGTCGAAGCTGCTCAGCAAGCATTGTAATTTGTTCCATAGGCTTTCCTCCAATGGCAATTCCTGAGGCTGTGGGGCGCGGACATCGGGTCCGCTTTACCCCTCAGTATACCTGAGCATTATAGCAGATTTCGTAGGAAAAGAGAATCCTCTTTCTGTTTTCTCGTCCGTGTCGAAACAACATGGTATACGCCTTATCTTTCTGCCGCTCCATGGCGGTCCAAACGGCCTTCGTCGGGGCGATCTGGCACAAAGCGATATTTACTTTGAGACTACGCCGTATAACGTAGGCAAACGCGCCGCATAGCCTAAGGGCTTTCTACGGCGCGTTTGATTTTTCTTGTTTATGATACCTTTTCCCGCAAAGGTACCGAAGTACGGGCATCTCTGCGGCGGCGGATAGCTTCGTGCAGTTTTCCGTCCAACGCGGTGAGGGTAAAGCAGGAAAACTTGGGTTTGGCATAGAGCCCTTCTCGTCCCGAAGCAAAGAAGCTTGCCGTCACGGCGACGAAGAAGCACACGGGATTGGCAAATCCAAAGACCTCCAGACCCAGCATCAGCGAAGTGACCGGACAGTTCGTAACGCCGCAGAACAGGGCGATCATCCCGATTGCCGCCCCCAACTGAGGAGGCAGACCCAGCAAAGGCGCCGCCACGCAGCCGAAGGTCGCGCCGATGGCGAAGACTGGGACGATCTCCCCTCCCTTATACCCCACGGACAGGGTCACGGCGGTGAACAGAAGCTTTAGCACAAAGTCCGTTGGCCGGGCGCTTCCCAACTGCACCGCTTGGGTCATCAAATTCTGCCCCGCGCCCAGATAGACCTGATTTCCCAGTACCAGCGTGAAAATCAGAATAAAACATCCTCCCGCCGCCACGCGGACATATTCATTGCGGAAGGCTTTGGCCATCAGACTCTTGGCGCCCTCTAAGGTATGGCAGACAACGATGCTCAACAGTCCGCACAGCAGACCCAAAATCACGCTGCGCAGGCTCAGGCCCTCCATGCTAACTTCCGGTATCGCAAACGCCACCGCATGGCCGCCCAGCCAGGCGGACACGGTGCCGGCGGCCACGGAAGCAACCAGACAAGGCAGCAGTGTCTCCACACAGAGAAAACCCATGCAGGAGATCTCCAGCGCAAATACCACGGCGGAAATTTTGCTGCCGAACAGGGCGGAAAACCCGGCGGCCATGCCGCAGATGACCGCCATGTGAGAGAGTGTGGCGCTGAGACGCAGTTTACGGCTCAGTCCCGCCGCCAGTGACCCGCCCAATTGCAGGGCCGCGCCCTCACGACCCGCCGATCCGCCAAAGAGATTGGTCAGTACCGTTGCGCAAAAAATTAAGGGGGCCAACAATTTAGAGACCCTTTTTTCCCCCCGTGCGCCCCGGATGACCAGGTTCGTGCCTCCGGTGGTGGCCTCACCGCCCCGACGGTACATCCAAACAATCAGCAGGCCCACCACCGGCAGGCCAAAAATCAGCCAAGGAAAGTTCTCACGGACCCCGGCCGACCATTGCAATGTGCGATAGAACAGGCCTCCCGTCAGGCCCACCATCACACCGATGACCAAGCCCAAAAGAAGTCCTTTGCCCTCTACAGAAATGCCTCGCCAAATCCCTTTTTTCATGAAAGAAAGGGACTCCTGGACACCGTCGGTCTCCATACCGTCTCTCAACTCTTTTCTGCTCAATACTACGGAGGCTAACCCCATGGTTTAACCTCTCTCCAAATACTATATTATAAGCGTAGCGCGCTGAGATTGCAAGAGATTTCGCCGTCTTTTTCCGCCGCCTCTTGCCACGATCCCCTCTTATGTGGTATATTTATAAAAAAATTGATCCACACAGCTTTCGGTGGCGCCAATATCCCATTTTTCTCCCATTGCGCCGGTCTATGTACCTGTTATGCCGATTGACTTTATGAGGATGAGGTATACAATTTTGAAAATAGGTTCGGTTGAAATTCCTTCTCAATTGGTCCTGGCGCCGATGGCCGGGGTAACAGATGTGGCCTTTCGTATGATATGCCGCCAATTGGGCGCTGGTTACACCATCAGTGAAATGGTCAGCGCCAAGGCACTGTGCTACCAAGATAAAAAATCCATTCCGCTTCTGAAATTGGGGGAAGGAGAGCAGCCCGCCGGCGTTCAGATCTTTGGCAGCGACCCCGTCTGCATGGAGGAGGCCGCTGGGATTGCCTTAGAAGTCTCCGGCGCGGACATCATTGATATTAACATGGGCTGTCCGGTTCCCAAGGTGGCCAACAGCGGGGACGGGTCAGGGCTTCTCCGAGACCTGGACAGGGCCTGCCGGGTGGCGGAGGCGGTCATCCGGGGCGCGGGCGCAAGACCGGTCACCGTAAAAATGCGCCTGGGCTGGGACAAGGGCAGTATCGTCTGCGTAGAGCTTGCCAAAATGCTGGAAGAACTGGGGGTGGCGGCCATTGCGGTCCACGGCCGTACCAAAACCCAGATGTATTCCGGCGTTGCCAACTGGGAGCTGATCCGTCAGGTGAAGCGGGCCGTCTCCATCCCCGTTATGGCAAACGGCGACGTGTTTTCGGGTCCCGACGCGGAACGGATTCTCCGTCACACGGGGGCCGATCTGGTCATGATTGGTCGCGGAGTCTTCGGCAACCCCTGGATTTTTCAGCAGGCCCAAGCCGCGCTGGAAGGCCGTGAGATCCCTCCCATGCCCCCACTGACGGAGCGATGCGACACAGCGGTGCGGCAATTTGAAACCGCCGCCCGGTACAAGGGCGAAAAAATTGCCTGTCTGGAGGCCCGCCGCCACTACGCCTGGTATTTGAAGGGGGTCCCCTACGCGGGGTACTGGAAGGATCAAATTTCTCACATCACCACATTGGAGGACGTCTACCGGATCACCGCCGGGATCAAACGAGAGCTGAAATGAGGTGGAACCGTGTCACAAGAGCTTCTGCTGGTCCGGAGGGCCAAAGAGGGGGACCAGGACGCTTTTGGCGAACTGGTATCCCAATATCAAAAACCCATTTATAATTTGGTCTATCGCATGACCGGAAATCACCAGGATGCGGAGGAGCTGACCCAGACCGCTTTTCTCAACGCTTGGCGGGGATTACCCTCCTTTCAGGAGGAGTCCTCCTTTTTCACCTGGTTATACCGTTTGGCCAAAAATGCCGCGATCGACTTCCTGCGGAAGGAAACCCGCCGGGGCGGGGCGGGCGGCTCCCTATCTCTCGATGATGAGGAGCATCTCTTTTTTCATCTGCCCGATCCCAGTCCCGGACCAGAGGCCCAAGCGCAAACTCATGAGCTACGCCAGGCCTTGGCCCAGGGAATCGCCTCCCTATCCCGGGACCATCGGGAGATTTTCCTCCTGCGAGAGGTGGATGGTCTGACCTACCAGGAGATTTCCCGCATATTGGTCCTGGAAACCGGTACGGTAAAATCCCGGCTGGCCCGTGCCCGGCTGGCCCTGCGGCAAATCTTGCAGGAGCAAGGGAACCTTTTCACGCCCGATGCGTCAGATGATACAAAGATCCCGGCGGAGACCACAGGAGGTGACGCGCAATGAATGGCTGTGAAGAATACGAGCTGCTTCTCAGCGCCCAGCTGGACGGACAGCTCTCCGCCCGGGAGGCCAGCGCCTTGGAGGCCCATTTGGCTTCCTGCCCCCACTGCCGCGCGCTTCAGGCCGAGCTTGCTCTGATTCAGAAGGAAGCCAAGCTCCTGACTCTTGAACCGCCCGCAGATTTGACTGCAAAAATTATGGCCCAAGTTCGTCTGGAGCCCCGCGTCGGCACGCCCCTTACGGCCTCCTCCTCCCGTCGGCGCTGGACTCGCTTTTTGGCCGGCGCCGCGGTGCTGGCGCTGATTGTGGCGGGCGCTTCCTATGGAGGGCTGCTCTCCTTTGGCAACAAAAACACCGCCCCGGAGACCATCAGTACCCAAGCCAGCGACGACCAGGCTCCCCTCCCCCAGGAACAGAATGAGCGGCAGCCAGAGGCCGCAGGTGAAACGGCTCCCTCTCCTCAGGAGAGGACCGGCAGCGTCTCCAGCCCCCCAAAATCCGAGTCAAAAACAGTGAACGAGCCGGGGGAGGCCCCACCCGAAGGGGCCCCCGCCGATCAAGGGGACAGCCAACCGGCGGAAGCGCAGCTCCCTGCCTCGGACATTACCCCCTACCAAAGAAGCGCTATGTCTGGCAGCGGGTACAGCGGCGACAGCAATGACGCCGAGCCCGCTCTCGAATCCGCCACACTGACCCAGGAGGAGGCGCAGGCGCGGCTTGTGGACTATTTGGCCGCGGGTAATATCTCCTATTCCTCTCTCAAATACCTGGGAACCTGTCAAGGCGAAGAGGGGTATCTGTTTACCATCAACGATCAAAATGACGAGGCCGGCACCTACTGGGTCTCTTTAGAAGACGGTACGGTATCCCCCGTATCAGGTTTGGAGAAAACCCCGGGAGAATGATAGATTCCCCCGGGGTTTTCTCCATTTTCAACAATTTTTTCAGAATTTTATGTTGTCAGAGTGCTCAATTTATTGTATAATAGCCGCAGTTACTCCCCACCGCAGTCTGAAAGACTGGGGTGGGACGACCTCTAAATGAGGCTGTAAATCCAGGTTTTTATGTGAGCTAGAAACCCGCAAAAAGGAAGGACGGCCGTTTTCCGTCCCAGTTTGAAACATAAGGAGAGAACAGTTGTATGAGCTATTCTGTACAAAATATCCGCAACGTCTGTTTATTGGGGCATAGCGGAAACGGCAAAACCGCGCTCGTGGAGTCTGCTGTTTATGACCGGCGCCATCGACCGCATGGGCAAAAGTTCAGACGGCAATACGGTTTGTGATTACGATCCAGAAGAGATCAAACGTCAGATTTCCCTCTCCGCCGCTGTCGCCCCCCTGGAGTATAAGGGATGTAAAATTAACGTGCTGGATACTCCGGGCGCTTTTGATTTTTCCGGCGAGGTAATGGAAGCTCTGCGCGCTTCGGATGCCGCCATTATTGTCTGTTCCGCCAAGGACGGCGTTTCCGTCGGCCTGGAGAAGGTCTGGAAGTACTGCGAGCAGCGCAACATGCCCCGCTTTATTTATATTTCTAAAATCGACGAGGACAACAGCGACTATAACGCCACTTTTAACGCACTGCGGGAACGCTTTGGCAACAAAATCGCCCCCTTGGTTGTGCCGATCTGGGACGATGACAAAAAGGTGACCGGCATTATTGACGTGTTAAACAAGCGCGCCTACGAGATGCAGAACGGCAAGCGGGTGGAGATTGATATTCCCGAGGGGAAGGGCGAGGTAATCACCCAATTTAACGATTCTCTCAAGGAGTCCGTGGCTGAGACCTCCGAGGAATTCATGGATAAGTATTTTGGCGGCGAGGATTTTACCTATGCTGAGATGATCCAGGGCCTGCGGCAGGGCGTGCGGGAACTTTCCCTTTTTCCCGTGTTCTGCGGCTCTGCGGTAAACACCACGGGTTCCCTTATGCTCATGGATCACATCGTTGACCTGCTGCCCAACCCCATGGAGGGCAACTACCACAAGGCCACTCGTCAGGATGGCGAAACCGAAGACTTCGTGGTTTCCCCCGGCGGCGTGCCCACTGCCTATGTGTTTAAGACTGTTTCTGACCAGTACGGCAAATATTCCTACATAAAGGTTCTATCCGGCGTCATCACTTCTGACCTGCCTCTGGTCAACGCCCGCACCGGTGCGGCGGAAAAACTGGGCCGCCTCTATAAAATGTGCGGCAAAAAAGCGGAAGAAGTCAAGGAGCTCTCCTGCGGCGATATCGGCGCCATCGGCAAGATGGACAAGGTGAAGACGGGCGATACCCTGTGCGACGCCCGGAAGGTGGTTGCGCTGAAGGGAATTCCCTTTGCCGTTCCCTGCTATTCCAAAGCCATTACGCCCAAAACCCGCGGGCAGGAGGACAAGGTGGCCGCCGGCCTGACCCGTCTGAACGAAGAAGACCCCTCCTTCACGATTGTCAACAACGCCGAAACCCATCAGATGGTCCTCTCCGGCGCCGGCGACATTCACTTGGATGTCCTGGTCTCCCGTCTCAAGAGCCGTTTCGGTGTGGATGCTGCGTTGTCCGCCGCCCGAGTCCCCTATCGGGAGACCATTAAGAAAAAGGTTGAGGCTCACGGCCGCCATAAGAAGCAGACCGGCGGCAGCGGTCAGTTTGGCGACGTATGGGTTCGTTTTGAGCCCCAGTATGAGTCTGACGAACTGGTCTTCTCTGAGGAAGTGTTCGGCGGCAGCGTACCGCGGAACTTCTTCCCTGCTGTTGAAAAAGGTTTGCGGGAATCGGTTCACCACGGCGTGTTGGCCGGTTACCCTCTGGTTGGGCTGAAGGCCACCCTCTACGACGGTTCCTATCACCCTGTGGATTCCAACGAAATGGCCTTTAAGACCGCGGCGCAGTTGGCCTACAAAGAAGGAATTCCCAACGCCAACCCCACCATTTTGGAGCCCATTGGCGCACTGGAAGTCACCATTCCTGACAGCTATCTGGGTGATGTTATGGGCGATTTGAATAAGCGTCGGGGCCGTGTCATGGGCATGAACCCCACGGAAGACGGCGAGCAGGTTCTGGAGGCGGAAGTCCCCATGTCCGAAATGACCACCTATGCCATAGACCTGCGTTCTCTCACACAGAGCCGCGGCTCCTTTACGTTCCAATTTATTCGTTATGAGGAGGCGCCAGCCGCCGCTCAGCAAAAAGCCATCGCCGAAGCCCAGGCCATGTTGGATGAGGCTTAATTGATCCTTTGATAGAAAACGCCCAGGAGAACCCGGATTTAGCCGGATTCTCCTGGGTGTTTCTGTCATTACACAGTTCCTGGGTCCGGCACTCTGGCAGTCCCAGTTTATAACCCCTTTTGTCAGGCCTCCCGAATGATTTTTCCCTCGGTTGAGACGGTTACCACCTGCCATGGAATACCCTTACCGCTGTTCTGCAACGCAATCTTAGCGGCGGACGCCAGGCCCCCGCAGCAGGGGACCTCCATGCGGACGATGGTAACGCTTTGTATCTCATTTTGTTCCATAATTGCTGTCAGCTTCTCTGCGTAGTCCGCCCCGTCCAGTTTGGGACAGCCGATCAGGGTTATGCGGCCCTTGATGAACCGCTCGTGAAACCCAGCGTAGGCATAAGCGGTACAGTCTGCGGCGATAAGCAGCTTGGCGCCGTCAAAATACGGCGCCCGCACCGGCACCAGTTTAAGTTGAACGGGCCACTGGGACAATTGGCTTTGCGGTTCATCTCGCGGTATTCCCCTACTGGTTTCCAACCGGTCCAATTTTTTTGCCTGGGTTCCCGGGCAGCCGCAGGGCAAGGGTTTTTCCAGCCGCGTTAGTTCCCGCTGTTGGGCTTTGACTGCCGCGTCATCATAGGCGGCCGCCTCCCTCTCAACAATTTTGATGGCGTCCACCGGACAGGCTGGCAGGCAGTCTCCCAGCCCGTCGCAGTAATCTTCACGAATCAGCTTCGCTTTTCCGTCACCCATCACGATGGCGCCCTCGTGGCAGGCCGCCGCGCAGGCACCGCAGCCGTTGCATTTTTTCTCATCAATGAAGACAATTTTACGGATCATACCAGGCATCCTCCTCTAAATCCCGCTTCTTAGTTTCTTATATTTCTGTGCCAAGTATAGTACAATTCCCTTGATAAGTCGGTTGAAAATTCAACGGAGGATGCAGCTTTTGAACGAGTATTTACCTGTCATTCAAAAAGCCGCGCTGTTTGCAGGCGTGGAATCCCGTCATTTAGAAACCATACTCCCATGCCTGGCCGCCAGAACCGCGCGTTTTTCCAAAGGCGCCGTTCTGCTGCGTCCCGGCGACCAGGTGGAATGGGTGGGGTTGCTGCTTGAGGGCAGCGCCCTCATCGTGCAGGAGGATTTTTGGGGAAATCGAAATGTCGTCGCGCACCTCGCACCCGGGCAGCTTTTCGCAGAGGTCTTTGCTTGTTCCGGGGGTGCGACTGCCACGGTCAGCGTGGTGGCGGAAGCGTCGTGTGCTGTCATGTTTTTGGATTTGAAACGGATCATGACCAACTGTCCGGCCACTTGTTCTCACCACACCCGTGTTATTTTAAACCTCCTCTCTGATTTGGCCCAAAAGAACCTGCATCTGCAAGAAAAACTGACTCATCTGGGACAGCGCACTACCCGGGAGAAACTATTGTCCTATCTCTCTGCCGAGTCCCAGCGGCAGCGGCGGGCCGAATTCGACATCCCCTTCTCCCGCCAGCAGCTCGCTGACTATCTCTCGGTCGAACGAAGCGGGCTCTCCGCCGCCTTGAGTAAACTGCAAAGCGATGGCTTACTTTCGTATCATAAAAACCACTTTACTCTGTTGTTTACTCCCTAACGGAACTTGTGAGGCGGACACACCTCAGGGTTTTGCAGGAGGGTCCTACGTTTGTCCCACGCTTCCTCTTGCCGCCCTGCCGATTGTGCACAGTCGGCAGGGCGGTTCTGTTTCAATAAAACAACCTTTTATTTTTCACACTTTACTAACAATTCTTCATTACCTTAAAAACATCAAGACAGTAGACTGAATTCAGCACGGTAAGCACCACTAAAACATTAGGGGACGGCAGCTCAAGGGGTACATTGCAATATGACTGGAGGGTAAAACATGGCGCAAAACGAAACCTCATTTTCCTATACCTACTCCGCCAAACAACAGGGGGAGATCAAGCGGATTTGTCAGGAATACATTCCGCCGGAGGAAAACAAGTTGGAGGTGCTCCACAGGCTGGATGTGAACGCCACCCGCCCCGACAAAATCGTTTCCATCGCCATGGGCCCATCAGCGCCCTGGCGCTGGGGGTTGGCATGTGCTGTACCATGGTCTGGTCGGACTATTTTCTCACCGGCCTTCTGATCGGGGCAGTTGGTCTATTGGGCATAACGACTGCATATCCTATATACCAATTTCTTATCAAGCGACGGCGCGAGAAGATCGCGCCCCAAATCATGCGGCTATGTCAAGAACTATCGGGTGGGAAATGATGTCTCATTCTATGGGTTTCAACAAGAAGGGGGGATGAGGCGTAGGCCTGATCCCCCCTTCTTGACACGAAAATCAAATTATTCACCACGCTTCCCCCGAAGCAGAGCAGTTCCTTCTCCGGCAGGGGCGGATAGAATACTGTTTAACCAGCGGGCACCCCCCGGAGTAACGGCTGAATTTCAGATGGAAAAACATAAAACAGTATGGCGCGTCACCCGCTTGCTCCAATTTGTCACATATGGTAGAATGGCGGAATAGGGGGATGGAAATGAACAGTGTTAGAAAAAAGCTTTTTGAGGCTATTGAATCGGGAAATCGCGCTAGTGCCCTCTATGACTATATTATGATGTTCGCCATCATTCTTAGTCTGGTTCCGCTGGCTTTTAAGGAAACAAATGCCGCTTTTGTCTTCATCGAAAGCATTACAGTTGCGCTCTTTATGGTGGATTACATCCTACGGGAATTGACGGCGGATCTGAAACTTAACAAAGGAAGCTTATCCTTTTTTCTGTATCCGTTCACCTTTATGGCCATAATTGACCTTCTCGCAATTTTGCCATCCTTTTTTGCACTCTCCGCCAGTATAAGACTATTTAAGCTTTTTCGGCTGCCGCGTACATTACGGGTATTCCGGGTTTTAAAAATGTTACGGTATTCAAAAAGTTTTGCCATTATTTCCGACGTGATAAAAACCCAACGAGCCCCCCTCCTGGCCGTTTGTACTCTGACGGTAGGCTATGTTTTGGTCTCCGCACTCATTATTTTCAATGTAGAACCGGAGACCTTTCAAACATTTTTTGACGCCGTCTACTGGGCCACCATCAGTTTAACCACCATGGGTTACGGCGACATTTATCCGGTAACCACGGCCGGGAGAATCGTAACCATGCTATCCTCCGTGGTGGGAATCGCCATCATCGCCTTCCCCGCCGGTATCATCATCGCAGGGTATTTGGAGGAAATCAAAAAGCCCCACGAGTAGTGGATGGAATTATCTGCGGAAAGCTTCCCCCCTTCATGGTCTCTCGTGTTACCACTGCTGTTCTGGCGGAGCTTACACGAAAGGACATCGGGTAAGCCAGAATCCAAAGGAAAACACCATCAGGATACAACGTAAGGGATTCCTGGGATCCAACAACGGGTATTTGTCTGAACATCCCTTACAAAAGTACAAGGTCAGCGGAAAAACGGTCCGCTGACCTTGTGCTTTTCTCATTTTATGGGAATCAAAATTGTAACCTCATTATTGGGATCATCAACCGTGAAGACCTTTCGATCATAAATTTCAAGATCCTCGCGATCGTCCAGTACCTCCTTCGTGGCCGGCAGCCATGTGCCGAAGATATACTGATATGTCACAAATAGGTTCGCAAAGGCGCCTCGGTGCGTGAACGAGGCATACCTCCCACCGGCAATTGTTTTTCTTACTAGCGCCTGAGATACATAATCGAAGCTCTTTACAGCACTGCCTACCACCACGGAAAACGACACGTCACCATCTTCGGTATAGGCAGTCCGTTGAGTTTCGCAGATCCCGTATCCTACCCCCGTTTCCGCAAAAAGCCCGGAATGGTGACGCAGAAACTGCTCCCATAATGCGGGAAGCCGATTATCAAAGATAGACGTTGTTCCCCGCAGGCCAACGAGTCTCGTCTCTTCCAGAATTACAATTTCAGGTGTGTGGGAAATGTTACCCGCAATGTGACGCACATCATGGGGGGATAGTTTTCTTTTGGCATTCACGACCAGGTCAAGTCCTGTTTTACGGTAATTCATCGGGCTGCTGCCAAAGGCGGCCTTAAACGCCCGGCTGAAGGCCTCTGATGACGCAAACCCGCAGTCAAACGCAATATCAATCACCCGCTGGTTCGTGTGGATGAGTCTCTTCGAGGCATTGTACAGCCTGCGCCGATTGATATAACGGCCAACCGGTTCGCCTAACACAGCAGAGAACAGCCGTGTCATGTGACAGTAAGAGTAGCCAATTTCTCTTGACACATCACGTAAGCTGATCTCTTCAAATAAGTGCGCTTCAATATATTCAATTGCCCGTTCTAATGCGGATTCCTGCTCCAAGTCGGCACCTCCCTTCAGCAGTTCCATTCTATCATAGGGCCTTCTCTATCGCCATCATAAAATCCAGCAAAAACTATCATGTAACTGAATTGGCAGCTCTGTAAAATGGGACTGTCCACAAAAGAGAAGTTTGTCCGCTTCTGCTGATGGTACTCCCGAGCTTCTCTCGGTTTCTGGGGCCGTCCGCACCTCCAACAGTTGGCTTACTTCCCGCGGCGGTGTTTGAAAATCGCTGTGGTATCCTATAAAAAACAAGTGAACAGAGGAGCGACTGCATGGCAGATCTTATTGTACAGGGGCTCACCCAAAATAATTTGAAACATGTTACTTTTAGAATCCCAAAGGAAAAAATCACGGTGTTTACCGGCGTATCCGGTTCCGGTAAATCCAGTATTGTCTTCGATACCATCGCCGCCGAATCACAGCGTCAGATGAACGCCACCTATCCGGCATATGTGCGGGCAAGGCTTCCCAAGTTTCCCAAGCCAGCCGTGGAACGAATCGACAATTTGACCGCGTCTGTGGTCGTGGACCAGTCTCCCCTGGGGGGAAATGCCCGTTCAACGGTTGGGACCATCAGCGGTCTGTATTCCAGCCTGCGCCTGCTGTTTTCCAGAATTGGGCGCCCCTATGTGGGCGCCGCTTCCTTTTTTTCCTTCAACGACCCCAACGGAATGTGCAAAACCTGTTCCGGCCTTGGAAAAATTACAAAAATAAATCTCGACGCCATCATTGACCTCGATAAGTCATGGAACGAGGGTTGCGTAAAGGACTCTCTCTACCGCCCAGGCTCCTGGTACTGGAAGCAGTATGCCCAGTCAGGCCTGTTCGACCTGGACAAGCCGATTCGAGCGTACACCAAAGAAGAATACAATCTCCTCCTGTTTGGCTCCCGCGATGGCAAGAGCGCGCCCGAAAGCCAGAAAGTAACCGGATTATATCATAAGTATACGAAGACTCTCCTGAATCGGGACATCAGCGGCAAAAGTAAGCACACCAGGGAAAAGTCACAAAACCTGATTGCCGAGACGGAATGTACCGAATGTCATGGGAAACGACTGAATAAGGCGGTTCTGCAATGCAAAATCGGCGGGTATACCATCGCAGACATGTGCGAGCTGGAGCTGACGCAGCTGCGGGAAGTTTTGTCCCACATAACCGACCAAACCGTGGGGGTACTGGTGGAGGCCCTACTCGAAGGACTGGACAGAATGATCGAGATTGGCTTACCGTATCTGCATTTAAACCGTGATACGCCGTCCCTGTCCGGCGGGGAAGCGCAGCGGCTGAAGTTGGTCCGCTACATGGGCAGCAGTCTGACCGGGTTGACCTACATCTTTGATGAGCCCAGCGCCGGAATGCATCCCCGTGATGTCTACCGCATGAATAACCTGCTGCGGCAGCTCCGAGATCAGGGCAACACGGTTCTTGTCGTCGAGCATGACAAGGACGTGATTGCCATTGCGGACTATGTCATTGACGTGGGGCCCCAGGCGGGAGAACATGGCGGGGAAATCGTATTTACAGGCAGCTATCCTGCGCTGCTCCAGTCCCATACCTTGACGGGAAAGGCCCTACTTCAGTCCGTGCCCATCAAGAAAACGCCCCGTAAGCCAGTGGGCAGTCTGCCGATCCGGGACGCCTGTCTGCACAATTTAAAGCACGTTACCGTGGATATCCCGCTGGGGATTATGACCGTCGTGACCGGCGTGGCCGGTTCGGGGAAAAGCACCCTGATCTCCCGCGTGTTTGCCCGCCAGTATGAGAATGACATTGTGATGGTTGACCAGGGCCCCATCACCGCGACGAACCGGTCGACCCCGGCCTCCTATCTGGGTTTTTTTGATGAGATCCGCCGACTGTTGGCGAGAGAGAGCGGACAGCCTGAGGGGCTGTTCAGCTTCAACTCCACCGGGGCCTGCCCGGTGTGCGGCGGCAAGGGCGTTATCGTGACGGAGCTTGCTTTTATGGACCCCATCATTACAGAGTGCGAGGCCTGCTGCGGCGTGCGGTATAACAAGGATGCCCTCTCCTGCACGTACCAGGAGAAGAATATCGTTGAACTGCTGGGTCTGACAGCCTCTCAGGCGCTGGACGTGTTTGAAGACGCAAAAATAAAAAAACAGCTGACCGTCATGGAGCAGGTGGGACTTTCATACTTGACGTTGGGGCAACCGCTGAGCACACTCTCCGGCGGTGAGCGTCAAAGGCTTAAGCTGGCAAAGAATCTGGGGAAAAAGGGCCGCATCATCATACTGGATGAGCCCACCACAGGGCTTCACATGTCTGATATTCAAACCCTGTTGAAATTGTTTGATATGATTGTCTCTCATGGTAATACTCTGGTTGTGATTGAGCACAACCTGGATGTCATGAAGCAGGCGGACTGGTTGATCGATATCGGCCCCGACGGTGGCAAGAATGGCGGTGAGGTGGTATTCGTCGGTACGCCCATGGAGATGGTGCGGAGCGCAAACACGCTCACCGCGACTAGTCTGCGGGCATCGTGCGCCCCATCAGAACTGCATCATATATCTCAGCTCCTATCTGACAGGCAGGATGGCAGATAAGGTCCCCTTGCCTCTCAAATAGTTTCAAGACAGGCTTGGCATGGAGATGATGCTCTCATACCCATGGCCACTGCATTTTTGTGGACTCACCAGATCAGCGTAGAGGATATTTCGGAAAAAGAGCTATCTGATATAAAATCAGATAGCTCTTTCGTTTTACCAGCCTTTCCACTCACTCCCACTCGCTCTTCACAGATATTTCTTAAACAATTCTGTTCAAACGATTTGGCAGATCGCTACAAAGCCGATGTACGCACAGTAACCTCTGCACAGACCAGTTCAGCGATATGCTCCGCTGTTTCATTTGTCAGCAGAAAGAACATTCCGTCATTACGGCATTTTTTATGTGTATCTCCATTTAAGGCATAAACAAAACCTTTAACACAGGTATCGCTACAAGCCTTTGGGTCAATCAGTCGCTTGCAGTCACGAGAATTCGTCATCTTCTTTTGCAGATCAGCAGGCAGAGAAGCGATGATATCCTCATACTCACTCACATGGTCGCCGTAAATCCGTGCCCAAACCCCTGACTTGCGAAACACCCAATTCATTACTGTTTTCTTCTCTAGTTGGTAGGAAGCAGCGTAACCGCTTTTTGCTTCCTTGATGACAAGAACACAGCCCTGTTCAACCAGTCTGTTGTTCAGTTTCTCAACAAACGCTTGGTGTTCTGGTGCAACTGTCGATAGAAACTCTTGAAATGAAGCCTTTTCCTTTGCCATTTTTCCTCCTCAAGTTCTAATTAAATCGGTCTGCGTCTTCTTCGCCTATCGCGAATCAGACCAAAATCGGAGCGGATAGCTCATCAGGCGCGCTCGGCATATAGATCAAACTTAACTTGCCACTTGCCGTCCTCTTTTACAGTAACATCCTGCCAATGAAACTGATTGTCTTTAATTTCCACAAAGACCCACTTTCTTGTTTCATCCTCTATGTTGGTAAGAACTATCTTTTCGTCCTGCCTTCTTGCTTCAAGCCGCATAATTTTCCCTGTATAGCAATAGGCAACATCCCACGCGTGTGTTTCCGGGTTGTAGACACGAATCGTTGTTCCATATTCAAACCCAGGCAAGACAATCACATCCTGAATTGCCATTCCCTCAAGAATCCACGAAAAATGCCACTCACCTTTTAGCACGCAGGAATTACTATTGTCAACATAATCTATTTTCCAACTGCCAATCAGTTTTCCAAAAAAGTTAAACTCTTCGGGTAGTGAACTATGTTTTCCTTCGCTTGTCAGCGCTTCAAAGAAATGCTTCATACGTTAGCTCCTCCATTACTGCTATGATTTGGTTACGGTTCGCCAGTTCTCAGGCGACCGTTTCATCTTTTCATACATTCTACCATAACTTGTCCCGCTTGAAAAGCAGTAACACTAGGCAGGACCGCCCCGCACCGTTCTTGATCGGCCTGTTCTAAGTCTTTGTGGCAGCAGGTGATGGAGCCCCCTATTCTGGCGCGGTCAATGTTTATGTTCGGGTTATTGTGGAGCAGCACCCTTTTTGTCCACCATACCACTGATCGTCATGCGCAAAGGCCTTTATCCCCTTTCTAGGCTATCTGGAGTAGGACTGCCAGCAGAGAACTCAGCGCGATAGTATGGCGATAGAATTTATAGTCCCCAAAACTACCGAATTTGCAGTAAGCGAATCTGTGTGTTGCTGCTATTCAAAACACTCCCACCTCAGGATCATATCCTTCAAGTAAAAATATCCTACCGTTTGTTTGGGGTTGCCCCATAGAATGAGGTTTTTGAAGTAAGCTGGATGTAAAACACTCACTAAAAAAGGGCTGAACATACTCTTCTAAAAGCAACACGGGGCATTGTTTCTATCCCCCGTCAGAGCCTTTCAACGGTGGATGTAACGTTGAAACCATCAGATAGAATTAAAGTCTCCTGATGTAGAAAGGTCCTGCCGACTTCCCGAAGCCGACAGGACCTTTTTTTGGATTTCAGCGATTTACCAATGAACCACGTTCCTGCTCTCGATCACGCTTGCTCTTCCTGCCGAGATTGGAGTTATCGGCCCATGTGTCGATAGAGGAAGGTCGCGATCTGGCCTCTGGTGCAGTCGGCGTTGGGGCTGAATTGATTGTTCCCCATGCCGCTGGTAATGTTTTCTTGGGCGGCCCAGGCAACCGCATTCGCGTAGTAGGCGTCAGCCGCCACGTCAGTGAAGGCCATGCCAACGGTCACAGCGGGAGACCCCGCCGCACGGTATTGGAAGGTGACGGTCTGGCCGCGGGTCACGGTGGCGTCCGGGCTAAACGTGGTATCGCCAGTTCCCATGGTAATACCCTTTTCCACCGCCCACAGGACGGCCTTATAGTAGTAATCGTCTGCGCTCACATCCGTGAAGGGATTCGTCGTTGTCGTCGGCTCCGGGCTGCCCATGGCCCGCCACAAGAATGTCACCACCTGAGCGCGGGTACAAGTAGCGTCGGGGGTAAAGGTGGTTGCTGTGGTACCCTTGGTAACGCCCTTGTCTACCGCCCACTTCACGGCGTCAGCGTAGTACGCCCCGTCGGGAACATCCGTAAAGCCAGTTTCGGGCGTGGGCTGCTCGCCGATCTTAGTGAAGCCGGCTCCCACCGTCACCTTGCCGCCGGGCATGGTAAAGGTATACTGGGTATCGCTCTTTTTCGTTAGTTTCAGCTCGTCACCGTTCTTGTCTGTCACGGTCAGCTTATCCAGTTCGTAGCCGCTGTCCGGTTTTACGGTGATGGTCACGGCGTCGCCCTTGCCTGCGCTCTTGGTGCTGACGGAAACAGTGCCGTTCTTGACGCTGTTCACACTCACAGCGTAGGTGGTCGTGCCGCCAGAGGAACCACTGCTGCCGGAGGAACCGCCACCAGAGGGCCGAGTGTAGGTGACTTCCTGCGTTCCACCTGCCGTCATGGTGTATGCCGTGCCGTTGACGGTGACGGTGATTTGACTGTCTGTGTCGTTTTTCAACGTGAGGGTCTTGGTTTCTGTAATCGTTCCGGTGAGGCCGTCCTTCAGCACGGTGACTGTACTGTTCGTGGCTGCTTCATCCAGCGCGGACTGCAAATCGGCATAGACGGTTTTACCAATCTCGGCGACTGAGGGGTCGGTAGAGCTCATGGTAAAGGTACTGAAGCCGTGAGGATTGGTAAAGGTCAGGACATTATCCTCAACAGTGCCGGTGTAAACATAGCTTCGATTGTCCTTCATATGGGTCACAAAAAGGTTGGACTCAGAGGTAAAGCCCTCCGGCAGAGGAACCGTGACCGTAACCGGCTCGGTGATGGTCAGCTTGGCCGGTTCGCCCACGATAACGGCGTTGGGATTCTCAACGCCATCCTTTTTGACCACAATGTCATCGGGAGTCGGCTTGTCCACAACGGCAGTGGTGGCGACCTTCTGATACATGGGTGTGATTTCCAGCGTCAGGGTTTTGGTCTGTGTATTCCCCGTGCCTTCAATGGACACGTCCTTAATAGCAACCTCCATATAGGGCTGAACGACAATGGAGACCTGAGCCTCTTGACCGACGGAAATATTCTCTTTTTGCAAAGCAGCCTTGCCCTGCTCCGCACTCACGGTATTCTGCGCGGTAACGCCGCTGACCGCTTCGACCAGTTTATCCTCCTCGACGGTCAGGATGGCATCTCTGCCCTCGGTTGGCGCCAATGCGGCTGCAATCTCGTCAGCCAGTTTCTTTGCATCCTCAGACGCATTTGGGGGTAATTCTAATTTGGTGTCCGGCTCGGCGGGAACGACAATGGCGGGCTCCTTGTCGGGGGCCAGCACGGTGACGGTGGCGCTCTTTTCCTGCAGAACAAAATTGCTATTATTCAGGGTGATGGTTGCGGTGAGCTTGGCCTCGCCCTGCGCCACGCTGGTGACGGTGATGGTCTTACCCGCGACCTCGGCAGTGGCTACACCTGGATTGCCGGATTCCACGTGCAGCGTCGCACCGGTGGGCACGTCGGCGGTGAAGGTGAGGGTATTCGCCGTCACACCGGCCGAAGCCGCCTTCACGGAGCGGTCGTTCATGGTCAGGCCGTAGAGATTTTCGTCCTTAACAAAGCTCTTTAGCAGACAGCCATCGTCCGTGTATGAATCCTTCGCCGTGGTGGGGATTACTACGGTGAGGTTTGAGGGCGCAACAGGCTTGCCGCCTTTGACGCCAAATGCTTTCGGGTCGAACACCGGCGGTGTGCTGCCCTGCATGACAAGGGCATGCCCCTCTGTCGTCAAAGCGCCCTGAAGCGCCTGCGCGCCAACCATCTCGATACTACTCGGGAGAATCAGTGTTTTCAGCGCCGAGCAATTGGCAAAGGTTTGTTTCTCAATAGAAGCAATTCCGTCTGGAATTTGAAGCGCGCTCAATGCTGTGCACCCGAGAAATGCCCTTTCGCCAAGTGTTTCAAGTCTTTCCGGCAACTGCACGGATGTGAGAGCTGTACAATATGCAAAGGCGCTTGCGCCAATGGACGTCACGGAATCGGGAATCGTAACGCTGGTCAGCGCTTCACATTTTGCGTAGGATGAGCCCATGGAGCCAAACGCCAAGTCTCCGATCAGCTTGACGCCCTCCGGGATCTCAATGCTGCCCAAACTCTTGCAGCCGCTAAACGCATTGTTGGGAATTTCAGTCAGTTTAGTTCCCTCAAACGTCACCGTAGTTAAACCCGTGCAGCCGTTAAACGCCGCCTGACCAATGGATGTAACGCTACGGGGAATGACGATCGACGTCAGCCCCACGTTTCTGGTAAACGCGCTCGAACCTATGCTCTCCAGCGTGGAGGGCAAGCCAATGGATGTCAACGTATTGTCCGTCTGGCCTCCTTGAATCTCAAATGCGCCATCTTTGATATATTTAACGCCCTCCGGCACGGTAACGCTCGCTTGCAGATCCAAAACAGTCATCAGCGAATCGCTGCTATACAGAATGCCGTCCTGAATTTGATATTCGCTGCCATGGGCAAAGAATACGTTGCCCTTACCGTTGTTTGCCGTGCTGTCGTAATAGGGGGCAGCATTGGCAGCGCCGCCAAACACGTCGGCATCCAGCTCTGCCTGAGCCGGGATCGTAACGCTGGAAAGGGAGGTGCAGCTTGCAAAGGCCGCCCCGCCGATGTAGGTTACAGAATCGGGAAGCGTCAGGTTAGACAGGTCGGTACAGCCTGCAAACGTAAAATTGCCGATCCGTTCCAGCTTGCTGCC
>OLSM01000879.1_pt1 | contig 25937 bp, 36 predicted proteins | sample 1672721 | NCBI WGS metagenome assembly OLSM01 (sample SAMEA3136717, study PRJEB25190) | human gut metagenome
GTCTTAAAATACTTTGGAAGGTTTGTCTGTGGCGTCTCCAGCACTGTGGCGATCTTGTTAGGCTTATGATTGCCTGCCGCAATCGCCTTAATGATGGAAAAATAATTGCCTATATCGGAAACCTCGTGCTGCAGCAAAAAGGTGGGCTCTTCATACAGAAAGCCGGATGGTGTGAGCACCGTTTCCCGAATCGCCTTATATACATCCCTCTGGCCGTCGAATAATTCGATGTACTTTGGGACCCCGCCGGTGACACTGTACCGCTCAACCAGCTCCCGACGAGATAGGCCAGGGAAAAAGCCCTGATAATACCGGAACGGGATCTGCTTGAGCTTGATTTGTGCCGTCCGTCGGCCGTAGAGGGGACTGGCATAATTGAGTGTCTGCGACTCCATCATGGTGATGAGTGAGCCACAGAGAATGACCATCACGCCGGCATCCTTCAGCCGGGTGTCCCAGATACGCTGAAAGACAGAGGGGAAGGCAGCGTTTGACTTGCCCAAGTATTGAAATTCGTCTATGACAATGACCCGCTTCCTCTGGGCCGGCTGCGCCAAAATCGCCTCGAAGATGGTATCCCAGTCCTCTACTTCCGCCTTCTTCAGCAATGCATTACCAATATAATCAGCCGCAATCTCACGAAAACTGTTGCGGTTCTGGCTTTCTGCTTCCTCGGTCACCAAATAGTATAAAGCGTTTTTGTCCTTAATGAATTCTGTAATCAGTGCCGTCTTACCCACTCGGCGGCGGCCATACAGTACAACGAGGGAAGATCGGTCCGCTCCATACTCCCGTTCCAACGCCGACAACTCTTCCATTCGGTCGATAAACTGTTTCATTTTGTTCACCTCACCAATATTATACCACAAAAGATAATGCTATCAAGCATAATCTGTGTTATTTTGGCGGCGTTCCATGCAACTGACAATATAGTCTTCCTTCTTACAAATAGTCTCTGAGCGACTTCCTGCGTCGTATCATTCGGATTGTTCATAAGAAGCGCCAAAATAGCATAGTTTTTCTCTGTCACCTTCTCTGTCACCGCTTTTACAGAGCGGATGACCCGGTCTTCGGGCGCGGTAAAAATCATATATGTCTCCGGGATAAATCGTATATTCAATTTGCGAACCAAGTTTGCCCGCCAAAACTCTATATGTGGGTTTTTTAGATTGACATTATCAATATATAGTGTTAAACTTACCATGTAATTGATTTTTGTGCGCGTCCCTCCGGGGCTGTAGATCACTTTTCAATCGAGTGATGATCTGCAAGCACACGTTGTTCAAGTTTGTAAGATAATCAGCAGGATAACTGCGCCCATTGAGGCCGGTTGCTTGCTGATTTTTTTATGTTCCAGGGTACTGTACCCCTTTTGCGAGAATGACCACGGTTCACTTTTGTGGACAACCGCCGATTCCGGCTGTGTGAGTCATCCTCGCTATTTTTTTGCCTATAAGCCATCTGGCTATAAGGATAGATCAAAAAGAAAGGCGGGATGACATGAAGTATTTATCAAAATGGATCAGGCAGCCTATCGGGTTGCTGGAGGCTGAAAGGAGGGTATTCCATTGAATTGGGTAATGCCAGTTACCTGGGAGATGTGCGCATGTATTAACGTGAAAGCCGACACGCTCGACGAAGCGATGGAGATTGCACGGGATGAAGCAGGAACGATACCGCTCCCCGGAGACGGCGCTAATTATGTTGACGGGAGCTGGAATCTATCCAGCAACGATGAAGACTACCTCCTTTCTCTTCAGACAGCAGAGGTGGCAGCCGCACATGAAAAGCAGAAAAGGGGAATTGAACATGATAGTTAAAATTCAACGCAGTATATTCCCGCCGGGAGCCAATACCATGCTGATCTATGATAAAAGGCGCAGCGTGGAGGGGCAGTTGCCGCTAAGCGATGAGGTCAAGGCGCTCTTGGGGGGCGACCTGAAGGGCTACTTTAAGGTGAAGATGGATTCGACCGGCCTGCTGCACATCCAAAAGCGTGTGGCAGATCAAGAATGGTAGGTGATTTACATGGAATTGTTTTGGGATCTACCCGAGACGCTGGAGTCCGACATGAACGACATAAATTTGGAGTTGATTTCGGCAATTAAAACAAAGCATGGCTCTGCCTATCTCGGACACATCAATCATAAGGATACCAGCCTGACAGAATACACAGGGCAAAGTGTCGAAAGCCTCTCCTTTGATTTTTGCGTCCCAACGAAGAGCCCTGAGCTGGAGCGTATGCTGAGGGACCTGTATTCCCCCGGGAAGGCGCTTGATTTACGATTGCTGAACAAAATCTACACCTTGATCGATCTGCAAGGCGGCCACCAGCTGCTCAATTTCTAAGGGGGACACAGGATGAGCGAGCTTTACTATCAGGAGACCCGCGGCAGTATGGCTCAGTTTGAAACGCTGCGGCCGGATCACCTGCAGGCAGCGGGAAGTGACTTCACCTACGATCAGCTTTCGCAGGAACTCTCGGCACACGCCCTCTCCGTAGGCCATGTGATACACAGCTCCGAACGAGCATTGCTCAGCACATATTATGCGGATTGGAACCGTGGCCTTTACTGTGAAATCTCTCTTCAACCGGGAGACTGGGATCAAATCTGTAGGACCCTTCTGCGCCTTTCAGACAAGTTATCCCACGGCAATCAAAATCTGCTTGCCCGGGATTGGGAATTGTACTATCGCTGGGATGTTCCTGTTCCCATGCTGATCTACGACTTCCAGCACAGATATATGGAAATCGAAGAAAACCAGGTCTTTGCCGTGTGGCATGCCATCTACAAGCGGATCGATTACTCAAACGGCGGCTGGAATGACCAGGTGCTGGAGTATGTTTTTTCCCGCGCCCCGGTCAGCGCGCTGCCAGCGCCGGAACAAAACGGACTGGTGACGATCTACCGCGGCATGGGTGAGCTGTCCCAGCCGCCGGAAACGGCCATCTCCTGGTCGACTCATCCCGGGAACGCGCTTTGGTTTGCCAATCATAGCGGCCGCGGTACTCGCTTGGTAATCGCTGAGGTGTCACCTGCCAATATAGTGGCCTATTTCCCTGGCTTCTACCATGAAAACGAGGTGCTGGTTAAACCGCATACCGTCCAGAACATCCGGAGCGCGGATATGCTGCCGGCCACGCAAGAGGTCTTTATCCGCCTGGCGGCGCCGATGCTGTTAGAGTTCAAAAGGCTTGGTCAACTGGCGCGTCGCTTAGGGTATTCGGAAACTAAAGAGAGCATTTTCAATGTCCATGGCGTCCACCATATCCTTAGGGTCCTGTTCCTGTCGTTGGTCTACTTTTATCACAGCGGTGATGACCTGACGGTAGAGGACAAGGCGGTGCTGATTTACTTCAGCATTCTGCACGATGTGGGCCGAACGACCGAGGACTATGACGAGGCGCATGGGGATGCGTCAGTGGAACTGATCCACAACCGCAACCTGCGGATCAAGGGTGTTGTTCTTTCCAAAAAGGACTACCGCATCGCGGAGCTCATTATCCGCTACCATTGCCGGGAAGACGAACAGGGATTGGAAGCCATCAAGGCGAAAAATTGGCTCTCCCAGCGGGAAAAATCACGCGCATCCAAGCTGTTCTGTATCTGCAAGGACATGGACGGCCTGGACCGGGTCCGCTTCAACGGCCTGGATTATCGGATGCTGAGGACTCCCTTCGCTACACGCCTGCCACTTATTGCGGGCTGTCTGCTGAAGGAAAATTTTTTGGCATTCTTAGAAATGGAAGGAGTGAAATAAGTGCTGCAGTTCACACAGCAGGAATGGGCCCAAAATCAGTATACGGGTACTTACTCTCGTGGCACATGGGAATTCAGGGGACGTGATTATCCTGAAGAATGGATCGGCCGGCGAAATACCTTTGAACCGAATTCCACCGTCTTGATCGCTGAGGGCGTCAACTTTGAGATTATCGGGGAGCATGAGTGGGAGGAATCAAATCTGTGTGTTCCCCCGGACGGGTTGGAGTTTGAAGACGAAGAGGATAACGTGGTGTCTGCCTACCTGGAAACGTGGTTTGATGTGGATCAAAAGTTCGGCACACACATCAATGATGAGCCGGATACCTGGATCAACCTATATGCTACGTTGAATCTCCGAGAGAACCTGCTGACCATGGAGTATATCATCTGCAGGCCGGACAGTGAGGAAACGGTCAACTATATCCCCACCACAAAGGAGCGCGAGCTGGTCATCCGGCTGCTTCGGAAAAGCCTGGAGGCGGGCGCATGAGGCATCCGGTTTACATCAAGGACGCCGACTGTACCCGCGACACACCGATCGTGTACGGCCATCCAGAAACGCCGATTTACGGCTCCGGTGCAGCCATCCGCCCCCGGGTGCCTGGAAAGCGCGAAAGTGCATATGACCAGAAGACCTATTTGCAGGAGCTGCTTCCCCTTGAGGAATACAACTGCATCATCGTGCTTTTCAGCGGCGGGAAGGATTCCGCCGCTGCTTATTTTAAGCTGCTGGAGTTGGGCGTTCCGAAAGAAAAAATCGAGCTTTGGCACCATAACATCGACGGCGGGCACCTCACGCGGAGGATGGACTGGCCCTGTACGCAAAACTATGTGCAATCCTTTGCCAAGGCCGAAGGGGTTTACCTGAGAGTGTCCGAGCGTGTCAACGGCTTCTGGGGGGAGGTGTACCGCGTGGGCGCGTCCTACCCTATCGAATATGAGGGGGATGATGGCGAGATTCACACCTGCCCTCTTTCGGCCAAGCAAATAGAAAGCGAACGGTTGCGGGCACAGATCCTGACAGAGATGTCCCCTGAAGAGTCACAACAGCTCAAACAATTCGGCTGCAGGCTGAAGTTCCCGGCCAAATCAGGAGATCTCAGCAGGCGATGGTGCAGCGCATACTTAAAAATCGACGTGGCCTCTGCCGTGCTGCGCAATCTGGAATCTCTGGGCAGCGTCCTGCGGCTACCTGCGAAGGGTTCTATCGCTCAGAGCCGGTATTGCTCGCCTGTACTCAAGCGTCAGGTGGGCGAAGCCACGCTACGGGATCTGTCCCGACTCGGTGAATTGGGCCGACGGGGCAAGCTCCCCGCCAAATCCGGCTGCCATCAGGGCCGCTGGTGCAGCGGGAAGCTGAAAGCGGAGGTACAGTCTGGGGTCATGGCAAACCTTGAGCAGACGCGCAGCGGCGTGCGGATCCTCATCGTGTCTGGTGAGCGCCGCGGTGAAAGTGCATCACGGTCGAAATATAACGAGATGGAGCTGCACAGGTGCAATGCGACTGCCCGAAAAAACCGGCTGGTCCACGCATGGCGTCCGGTCATAGATCATTCGGAAAGAGATGTCTGGGAAATCATCAAGCGCCATGGGGTCGTACCTCACCCTTGCTATGCATGCGGGTGGAACCGGTGCTCCTGTATGATGTGTATTTTCTCCCGTCCCACACTCTGGGCCGGGATCCGGGAGCTATTTCCCGATGAATATGAGGCTTTCCGGCAGGACGAGATACGGCTGGGCTTCACGCTCGACACCAAGGTGGATCTGGATACCTTTGTTGGCGACGCTCCGAGCTGTGTCTACCACGGTGACACCAAAGCCCTGCTGCAGCTTGTGACGGGAGAATTCTCGCCCGGGGATATCTACTGCACAGGTGAATGGAAATACCCCGCCGGTGCCTTCCACGGCGCGGAGGGCGGGCCTTGCTGAACAGGAGAGATATACGACAAATCAATGGCGCGGCCCGGCAGGCTACAAGAAAGGAAGAACGAGAAATGAACAACATTTTATTGGGAAGATTTATGGACAGCCCTTGCCGACTTCAGGTGGAATGCTATCCAAAAACTGCGGAGATCAAGTTGACACTAGTGTCATCGACTGGCCCCGACACGGTCCTGCTCACGCAAAATTTAGGACAGGACTTGCCGCCTTATCAGGCTTTTTTAAGCGAAGGGATTTTGGATGTAAACAACACCTCATTTATGGATTTTGCTGATGCGAACAGGTTGGGATTTATTTCGGCCTATAAGCGCTATAACATTGATCTTTTCTCTGGACGGCCGCGCAAAATGGCGGCTTTATTCCAATTTGATAAGGTCGTGCTGATGGCACAAGACCCTGCTGGATGTAGTCACTATGAACAGCATTATGCAAGTTTGCTTGATCGGCATGCTAAGAGGGCTCATATCTTGGCCCCTCAGCGCAAAGCCGGAGCGGCAACTGTAGAGGTTGGAGGGCGATACCATGGATGATAAAAATGTAATTTGAGAACCTTGGAAAATTCAGAAGCCTTGCGGTTCTGATTCTAGAACTCTTTGAGGGCATGCTTTGTGAAAAGGGAATTGTGATTCCTGATGAAGACCGCACCGGCGCGGAGGAGGAAGCGAATTTATACGGCATGTCCTATGCCGTAATGGAAGACCGGATTACTGAGCTGCTCTTCAATCACGCATTCTCTGTGGATCCTACCGTTATTAAAAAAGCAGAGCAGTGCCTGATTGACAATGGCATTCAGCAGAGTGAAGCGCCAGCTATTTTACAAGCCCTCGGATACATTCTTTTCAGTGAGGAACTGTATCCGGAATCCGAATTGTTGACTGGAGGAATGGATCAATGAATTATAACTTCGTGGAGCATGCGGCCAACATCATGCCGAATCAGGCGCACTTCTGCAGTTGGGAGGGGTTGAGCAATCTCTGCTCCGCCCTGCTTACCGGCTACTTCAAACGTCCGGTGTTTGTTGAAGCCACCGGCGAAGAACACAGTGATGGGTGGTCCCTAAAATTGGGTGATACACCATTGTCTCTGGAGGAACTGACCGCCCTGATGGATGTGCTGCACGCCGATGATTATGACCGTGAGGCCAATGACTTCGGGGAATATCCCATTCAGGAGCTTTCCCAATCATTGGGCCGCCGGCTGGTTGCGGCAACGCTTCCGTTCACCGTGGAGGCCTCGCACGCGGCCGATGATGGCGTCTGGTTCACAGGCCATGCGCCGGCCAATGTGGCGCGGCTTCTCATCCAGTATCCGGAGGCGGATTGCCTGCCGGATCTGCTCGTGGTTCCGGTCGAGGCCCCTGCCACGAAGGAAGATGTTATCACGGCGTTTCGCCGTGCCATGCGCTTTGAGGACGCCGAGGTGGTCGACTCGATGCCGGATCGCCTGACAAGGCTGGATTTGGTTATTGCCGACATGGAGATCGCGTTGAACACCAGAATTTCCGCATTCTCGATCGACGCTGCGGACTCGATTGGCAATTAAGAGGTAAAGTGCATGGGATGGAATCCGGAAACCTATGATTTCTGCTTCGGGTGCAGCTGCTACGAGTCTGTCGGCACATACATCTATGAACTGAGCAGTCCGGCAAAACGCAAATGCAAGCATTTGGCGCGCTGCCGCAGGGTGGCAAAGTTCGTTGAAAATAAGGAGCTTGGCATCCAGATGTCCGTTTGGGACCAGGCGACCAGAAAGGAAGGATGAAAAACAATGGCGATGATTTTGCTCAAAATCCCACAGGATGAATTCTCGGTTGAGGATGTCCGGCAGGATCCGCACGCAGTCTGTTCCCGCCTTCACGCCTCTGCTAAGGCTGATATTGAAGAGGAACTGTCTGACCCTGAGGCGTATGTCCCAGATCTGTATCCGGAGGATGATACTAATTGCATTCTTGGCGCCATCGAGCCGGAGCGTCTGCGGGATGCCGTTATGAAATGGAACTCCAATATCCGCGACGATTTGCTGCGGGCAATCAGCGAGTACATTTTGGCGGAAGGGTCTGGTCCGTCGGCACCTACGGAATTGTTGGACACAACAGTGACCTACGGGCTGAAAAAAGCTGCGATCGCTGCTGACAACAGCTTTTATGATTTTGCGGAGCACTTTGTAAACCTACCCAATGAGAATGGTTTTACCTTTTTACGCGCTCAAATTGATCGTCGGGACATGGAGGAGATCATGGCTGCGCCTGAAAACTATGCCATCATCCCTGTCTATGTGAAATAGGAGAAAAGAGGCAGGCAAAATGCTGAGCTATGATATTAAGACAAACAGCTATATGTATGTGGTCTTCACCCACGAGTGCAACCGGAACTGTCCATTTTGCATCGACAGCTACCGCGGGCGGAATGAATACCTGTCGTGGGAGAACCTGTTGAAGCACTTGGCCTTTGCCCGGGAGCGCGGCATTACCACCATCACAGTTGTCGGAGGCGAGCCAACCCTGCATCCGGATGCCGTGCGGTTTTGCCGGGAGATCAAGCAGCAGGGCTTCTATCTGGTGATGACCACCAATGCCGACCATTGGGGGATGCTGCGGGCACTTGACGGTATCGTCGACGCCTTCAACTTCTCTTATTATGGCCAGCAGCTTCCGGATCTCTCCGCTTTCTCCACGGATATTACCCTGTCCGTTCTGATGTGGAAGGGCCGGTTTGAAGATCTGGCGGCACTGGATGCTTTTATCACCAAGCACGAGGGGACGGCACATCTGAAGTTCAAAGCAATCGAGGTCTGCAATCGGTGGACCGAGGAGCATTGCGATATATCCGAACTGATCGGCCAGATCCCATTTGCAGAGCATAAAACCCTGTTCGGTGCAGTTGATGCAGGGATCTATCGCGGTATCCCCTTCGGGCTGTCTGTGCTCCCCAAAGATGAGTATGAGCACGCCTATAAGGGTCAAGTAGACGGAGAAATAACGAAAGGCTGGGCCAGAACAGGTCTGCCAGAACATGAATAAGGAGGACACATAATGTCTTATACGATTGAACAGAAAGATACCCAATTTTTTATGGACAATTCCACTCTGGAGTCGGCCCGCAAAGCAATTCTGACGGCAATGTCTGGCTTCGACTGGTTCAAAAAAAGGAACGCCCTCACCTTGGAAGCGGCGGCCGCCCAGTGCGGTTGGGCCCTGGAATTTGACAATGCGGACAACGTAATCGGGATCGAGCATCTGCATGAGTATGAAGGCCAAGAGAAAAAGCTTTTTGAGGCCCTGGCGCCGTATGTGAAGCCCGGCTCCTACATCCAGATGATCGGAGAAGACGGCGAACTGTGGCGCTGGGTGTTTGACGGATCAAATTGTATCAAGAAGACGCCTACGATCACCTGGTAAGGGGGTGCAGAGAATGAAAACGATCGATGGATTTCAGGGGGAATACCGCTTTCTCAGCAACTTCTCCCCCTGCCGGATCACATTCTACGGACTGACCTTCACCTCAGTGGAGGCAGCCTTTCAGGCAGCCAAGTGCGCGGATCCGCACAAGCGGAGCCTATTCTGCGACCTGTCGGCCGCAGAGGCTAAACGCCTGGGCCGAAGCGTTGCGCTGCGTAAAGATTGGGAACAGCGGAAATTGATTATCATGCACAATCTGCTGGTCCATAAATTCTATGAGAATCCGGAACTGCTGGGCAAGCTCCTGGCCACCGGCACAGCGCCGCTGGTCGAGAGCAATACGTGGCACGATAATTTCTGGGGCAACTGCACCTGCTCGCGGTGCAGCCGCATCGACGGGCAAAACACACTGGGGCGGCTTCTGATGGAGATCCGCAGTTCCTTTGAAGCGAAGAGCCGTATGCCAAGCAGAGATATTCTTCAGCGTTGCCCACAGAAGAACAGTTTCGTCAACTGCTTTGACTGTCCAGACCATCTTCGATGCAGTCTGTTCAGATACTTTTTGAAGCACTACACACCCACATATGATGCGGCAAAGTTTCACGCGATGCAAAGTGAAAAGGGAGAGTAAAAATATGCTGAAAGATTTCAATTATATGGGCAAGGAGATCGACGCCAGCAAGTTGATGACACAAGAGGCGTTTTTGGGAAAGATGCGGAAACGGCGGCCTACAGATGCAGCGCTGGACTCAATCCGCAATTTATATGAGGTTCGGTTCGGCATGGACCTTGCGTGGCGGGTTCCCGCAATGGAGGAGCCCCATCGGAGCGCTGTCATCATTCCGGTTCGGGAAGGTTTTCTCTGGCTCCCAATCAGCCCCCTGTCCACCGAAGAGGAGGTCACCTATGACCTCAACAAGATGGAGTTGCTTGATGAGCGCTCGGCGGATGTTATCCTGCGGGAGTTCAATACATATGCAGATGGGCTGATTACTGTACTGGTCGATATTAAAAATTCCTTGAAAGATAACACGAAGGATACTATGCCGGCGGAACTCCTGATCTTGGAGCTTCCAAATGGACAGGTCCTTCGGGCAACAGTCAGCCGGGATCCGGAATACCCCTCGCTGACAATTCAACTGGTGGGCGATCCGAATGCCCTACCGGAAGCGCTCTGCTTCGCCGAGTTCAATCCGAACCGCCCTGAAGGTCACCAGCTCTGTCTCTGTGCCTATACGAAGGACCAAGATGAGCCGGACTACTATAAGAGCTACGAGCCCTGCGAAGCAGATGAGGGAGAGACAGAACGATAAAGCAGTTTACTGAAATTTATGAAAAGCGGATCCAGCGAGACGGCACCGCCGCGCTGCTGGAGTGAGGAGGAACCCTTATGGGACTGGATATGTATGCCTACAAGGTACGCAAACCGTCGCTTGATCCAAGTAAAGTTTATGCCCGTCAAGAATTGCAGAGAGAATATGTTGTCCTGCCGCCGGATGAAGCCACATCCGAACTATATCAACAGGTGACGCCCTACGCACAGAAACTTCGTGTGACATGCAGGTATTATGATTTGGAGAAAATTCGAGAGGACTTTAATATGCCGGATGCAGAAATCTGGATGGTCTCTTCGGAGGGCATTGGGATTGGTGGAAAAGTAAACGGCATAGAGACCACGAGGAAAATCAGCACGGAACAGATAACCGCCTGCTACATAGTAGTGCGCGAAGAGGAGTGCCTTGTATTTGCAGCGGAAAGCGTGGCCTATTGGCGCAAGGAGTATGATCTTCAGGAGCTTATCTGTGACAGCCTGGGCGGGAATGTCCAGGACATTGGATTTTACCAGCTTGATAAGCAGACTGTCGATAGAATCAATCAGTATAGTGCTGACCATTGCCCTACTGAGTTTATTGAATGGGTTGAGCCAACTGAAACATCAGCACTTTTCTATCATGAATGGTACTGAGAAAGGAGCTGAGCACATGAGCAAGCCCGAAAAGCAGCTCCAGCAGAAACCATATGCGGCGTATCGTGAAGACGCTGACCAACATTGGTCGGAAATCATGGAACTGGCCGAGAAATATGGCTTTATTCTTCAGGCCTACGGCGGTTCAGCAACCCTCGCCACCCACCGGGCGCAGTTGGAGCAGCTTGGAGAGATCGAATATCTGCGTATCCAGCAGATGAACGGACACTGCCCGAAGGATTTCGGTTGCCCTGGCTGCTTGACGGCAGACGGAGCACTAAAGGACTGCGGGAGCTGCTGGGCAGCTACCAACGGCGGCAAGTGGATTCGGTTTGATAAAAACAAGCAGTACAAGACTGGCGGGTGAAAGCGATGAGAGAAAAATTGTCCTTTCAAGTGGATGGAGAATTTCTCTGCAGAACCGCCCGCTCTTGGTTCTGGGAGGAGGACAGGCCCTATGAGCAATGTGAAAGGTTGCTGCTGGGCGGACTTGTAACAGATCAGCTGACACTAACCGAGCGAAAAAGGATCGCCACTGAGATCCTGGAAGGGCGCAAGAAACTGGTGGGAATCAACAGCTTCCACCTAGCAGAAGACGGCGAACATATTCGCCCGCTCTCGTTGAAATTCCAGCAGTATGAGCGTCAGGACATGATCCGCCGCATTCAGGCTGATATGGAGGCCCGGCCGATCGCCTACGTGGACCGCTATGCCGCCCCCCGTTCCCTTGAGGACTACGAGGTAATCTGGCGTTGGCAGCGCGGAGAGGAGCCTGAACCGGGCGCCGTGTTGGCCCCATCTGACCAGGTGCGGATGTATCTCTATGCCCAGACCAATTATATCGGCGCGGCCCGGCTGGAGTCCGGATACTATGATGGCGAGAAGCCGCTGGACCGCGGCTGCTATCTGTTCGGGCACCCTGACTGGGTCTATGATTTCATCGGCGCACCGGTATCCGAGGAAAATGAGGATGCTCTCTACCAAAAGCTCTACGAGTTCTGGACGGCGAAAAACAAAGAAGACCGACCCATGACCCAGATCACCTTCATCCGGGCACGCAACGAGCGATATTTGGCCGCTATGCGGGCAGACGGCGAAACACCGTCTGCCCCTCCGGCGCGGCTTTCCATCGACGAAAAAGACGAACTGCTTCAGAGAACTGAGCCGGACGAATTCCTTTCGGAGTATGGCATGATCGACCGGCAAGGCAGGTGGTACAGCTGCTCCTTCGGTGGGCACAACGCCAAGGCCCATACCCTGGCGCGGGCCATGCCGGAACAATTCGGTTTTCTGCCCGGGGAGCGCATCCCACATAGGGACAGGGCGCTCGACCTGTTATTTGACGCCGGCTGGGTCATCCTGCAAAACCCTTATATCAGCGGGGATCCCGCCGTTGAATTCAAAGCAGGCCTGCGGCCAACAAAGGCCCAGGTGGATACCGTAATTGATTACATGATTCGATTCGATCGGCATAATCTGCAAGGAATTGAAAAAATATTGTAATCCCGTATTTACAACCGATTTTGAGAAAGGAAAGTGAATGATGGGAAATTCAAAATTGAAAAAGCCCCTGTTTTATGAGGGAATGTTTAACAGGTACGGTCGCAGTATGCGAGCTGCATTTGTGAAGGAAATTTCCAATGGTAAAGCCACCTTCTATTTGTGGCAAAGCGCTGGCCAGCCGGATATTACCTATACCCGCGGCGAAAATGACGCCTACATTTTGTACGCTGAGATCAACGGCTATTTGGCCACCCTGAATATGACCGAATATCAGTTAGTCAACGAATGCGGATGGCTGCCCGCTATGGAAACGCTATATGGCGGCAACGAACGGCGGCAGGATTATCTTGACAAGGTGCTAAAAAACAGCCAACCGGGTGATGGAGCTTTTGGAGCGGCTATGGATCGGGAAGCTGCGGAAGTGCTTCGCCATGGAAGTGAGCCAATTTGTCAGGCTGATTATATCAAAGCATACCTAGATCAGCATGTGGCAGCCTATCGGGCAGCACAAGAAAATGGCGGCACCTGATTTTATTGGCGCACTGGTCCTGGATGACCTCGCCACCTGTCAATCCCTGAGCGCCGTTTACAAAGAGAATTGCCGGCTAAAGGAAGTTGAGCTCCACAAAAAGCAGAGAGCCGAAGAAATCGCTTCCGTTGAACAGAATAAAGCGGAAGTGGAAAGGAAAGTATCAGATGCCATTGCCATCCTTAAAGCCGGCGGAACCCTAAATAATGACCAGATCGAAGTCTATAGGCTGACCGCGGACAGTTACACCGTTTCTGAATATTCAATTATTAACTATCTGATGCGCCGTTTTGAGGTCAAAGTTCCCCTTCGGACCCAAGGATGGATCAATGAATCGTTGGTATGCGCAAAGATTGCTGATGGTCGCTGTACGAATTACCAGTATAGCAAGTCAAAGCGAGGCAAAGGTTCTTCCGTTTTCTTTGACTGCATGAGCGATCTGATTGCTGCGATCAATAACCAACCCGAAACATGGCGGGCAGGCAAGAATTCAACCGCAACAATTTGACTTTCAGCCCGGGGATCGGCTCCCCTGCGGAGACGTGTGATTGACATCTTAAATACCAACATATATAGTATTTATAATTATCAGGAAGGAAACTGCCATGGATATAGGTTTGGAGTCTAAAGAGAGCCGTTTGCGGATGGCCCGCGCTATGGGAACCATCTCCGGCGCCTCTCATGCAGATGAATATGAGAAAATAATTGGCCTTCTGGAACAGCACATCATACCTGAATGTTATCCCGAAACAGAAGCTATGCCCCTGTCTGAGCGTGAATTGGGTATGGAATCCTTTGTATTTCGTAACGCTATTCTCCAAAACTGTGGATATGCGCTCCTTGCCTATGAGTGGATACGGCCGCTGGCGCAATGGATCAGAGGCCGGCGCTGCCTGGAAATTATGGCCGGCAGCGGGGCGCTCACCTATGCGCTCTCCCAATGCGGCGTGGATGTTATCGCCACGGACGATAAGAGCTGGTCGGATCCTCGTTCCAAGTGGTTTGACAGCCCGTGGACCGAGGTTGAACAGCTCGACTGCCTGCAGGCCATCCAAAAATATGGAGCTGATCGGCAGATCATTATCTGCTCCTGGCCCTACATGGACGACAGTGCTTACGAGGCGCTCCTGGAGATGAGAAATGTAAATCCAGGCGCTGTCCTGCTCTATATTGGAGAAGGGGAGTGCGGCGCAACCGCAAGCCAAAGCTTTTTTGACGCGGCGCTGCCCGTGAACGATCCGGATTTTGACCAGGCGGTCGTGAACTTTAAGCAAATCTGGGGTATGCACGACCGGCCCATCTTGGTCAAATAATTTCAAGCATAGAGTAACCCGGGGTAGCGGCACTTTTATCGGTGCTGCTACTCCGGGCTCTTTTTACCCCTATTTTAATGTGTGTCAAGCCCTTACAAAGGGGCTGGGCATATTAACGACGATTCTATAGGCCCAAAATTATGAATGCCGTTGCAAAGCCATCCCAATCAGACGATCTGTGTGGTCGGCCATAAAGAGCGGAATGTTGAGAAGATCGTCATCCAGCCGCAAATTTTCCAAGGAAAACCGAATACGAAGCTTGGTCTCAGCCTCAAATTTTTCCTTGTACTTTTTCAAGCTGGTGCTGGTAATGTTGGTGTCAGACTTCACTTCAACCGGGAAAATATCATTTTCACGCTGAATGATAAAGTCCACTTCATACCGCGGACTATCCTGGGACCAGTAGCGAGGAGTAGCTTCAAACTGCTGCTTCAGCGCCTGAAGGATAAAATTTTCGCTGAGCGCGCCCTTGAATTCCACAAACAGGCGATTACCCTCGCCAAAGGCCGACGGAGCCAGAAGCGCCATGCGGCGCAGCAGCCCCACATCCAGCATATAGAGCTTGAAGGCCGAGAGGTCATCATAGGCGGAGATGGGCAGCCCCGGTTTGCTGCAGCGGTAGATCTTCTGTGTCAGGTCGGCGTCACATAGCCACTGAAGCGCATCCTCATACTCCCGGGCCCGCGCCCCTTCCTTGACCACCTTATATAAAAACTTCTTGTTCTCCCTGGCCAGCTGTGAAGGAATGGATCGCCAGATCATCGAAATTTTGGGGAACTCCCTTGGCTCCGTGTGCTTTGCGAAGTCACGCTCATAGGCGCCGAGGATACTGGATAAGACCTCCTGCATCAGCTCCACATCCCGGTCTTCCGCCCAGGAGCGCACCGATTCGGGCATTCCGCCTGTGACAAAATACATTTTCAGTTTTTCATTCAGAGGATTGAAGAAAGCGTCCGGGACCGCTTCAATCCGATCCATGCTGTCCAAATAATCCGCCAGCCCCTGATCGCCGTTAGCCAGCAGGAACTCGGAAAACGTCATGGGGCCTATATCCAAAAAGTTTACTTTTCCCACAGGAAACGACGCGGGCTTTGATAACGCAATTCCAAGGAGAGAGCCGGCGCAGGCTACATGGTATTCCGGGGTGTTCTCGCAGAAATATTTCAGGGTGTTCAGGGCGTTGGGACACTCCTGGATTTCATCAAATACAATCAGCGTCTCGCCGGGCCGGATCGTCTGTCCGCTGGCCATCATCAAATTTTGGAGGATGCGGTTCACATCCTTGGTGCTTTCAAAAAACTGCTTATACTCCACGTTTTCATCAAAGTTGAAGTAAGCGGTATTTTGATAGCATCGGCTTCCAAAATCCTTTAAGATATACGTCTTCCCAGTCTGCCGCGCGCCCCTTAAAATCAAGGGCTTCCGATGGGCAGAATTTTTCCAACGGATTAAAGCCTTTGTAATGTTTCTCTCCATATGGCGCCACCCCCTTAATCACATAACTATAATAGTTTTCGTGGTAAAAATCACATTATTATAAGTATAGCATCTCGGCAATGGAAACGCAAGACGCCATCACATTATTATAAATATTTACTGCAAAAAAATCACATAATAATATGCAATAAAGTGAGTATCGTTTCTAAAGCTGATTGGCTTTATCCTTCATCTTCTGACGGGTGGGGTTGGTGTAGATCATCGTAGTGTGAATGTTACTGTGCCCTGCCTGATTGGCCACCTCCGCCATGGTATACCCAACCTCGATGGCATCGGAGCAGAAGAAGTGGCGCAGGGTATGGGGTGTGATGCAGTCGGAACACTGGTTGAAGATCCGGTTGACCGCGCTCCGGTCCAGCCGGCCGCCCTTTCGGCTGACAAAGAGATAGGGGCAGCCGGCACCGGTGGGCCGCTCCTTCAGATACTCCTGAACCGCATTGACGATCTTATCGTTCAGGAAAACAATGCGCTCCTTGTCCCCCTTGCCACAGATGCGGACCTCCCGGGCGGTCAGATTGATTTTGTCAGTCTCCAGACCCAACGCCTCGCTGATGCGCAGGCCGGCGTAGGCCAAAATGGTGACGATGGCATAGTCTCGCTTTCCTCTCTCCACCAGAATCCGCTGCCGGAACTCCTCCACCTGCTGCTTGGACAGAGTGCTGGGGTTGGCATAACTCTGCTGTACCTTGAGGTAATCCCGTTTGCTGAGAACCTGTTCCGTCTGGACGCCGGCCTCGATCAGAAAAGCGTTGTAAGACATGAGCGCTGAGAGCTTCGCATTGATTGTACGGTTGCTCACGCCCTTGACTGTCCGCAAGAAAGAAATGTAGTCCAGGATATTGGCGCGATAGAGCTGCTGCAGTTCCATGCCGCAGGAATCCCTGTACCAGACGCCGTAAGCTGCCACGGCACGAGTGTAAGCCAGCACGGTGTTCTCCGCTTTGCTTTCCTTCTCCAGATATTTTTTGAAATCCTTCTCCATGGTTTCACCTTCCCGTTGCTCGTATCAGATATTGTTCTTATACGGAGAAAACTACGGGAAAGCAACATAACTAGAATGTGAGAGAAGAGCATCTTGGCCCGGGTTTCAAATGAAGCAATTTGTTCCGTAAATTATGCTGCGTGCAGTTCAGGCGCCCGACGCATAAATTATGCTGCGTCAGGCCGCCTTTTTTCATAAGCGCCAGACCCCTAAGGCAGCATAATTGATATTATGCTGCGCTGAACAAAATATGGAAACGCGGCCCAACCGTTCTATACGATTGGGCCGCGAAGTCACTTCTTATGTTCCTTTTTGTTGTAAACGCTCAATTTGAATGGCCCCGCCTCGCTGCCGTAGGCCATCTATGTACTCCGCATCGCTCTGCCTCAGCTTTTTCTTTAGGGTCGGCGTCGCTTTGAAGGATACAACACGCTGTACTTTTGTAATCTGGCTGCTGTCTTCCGGTTCGTCTCCACCCTTTTCCCTGACCACAAAGCTGCCGAAATCAGTGCGAAGCTCCACGCGATCCTGCGATTTAAGCGCGGAAATAATGGTATCCAGATAGGCGTCAATTATTTTCTTTACCTGTTCAGGATTACAGTTTGTGGAGGTTGCTGTTATGGTAAGCAGCTCGTTACGATTCATAATTTATCCTTATCTGAGGGTCATGGCCTGAGCAGGAGCGAAGGCCGACGGCGAGGTTACAAATCTGACGATGGGACCAGGCGGTCTCTCCTTATACCAGTTCAAAAGGAGCGTAGAACACCAGCTTGCCAAGCGTTTTGACAATCCGGTAGTTTCCAGACTGCAGCTTTCCGGCGTAAGGGGTCAGGTCAATCATCTGGCTGGTCTCCTTGCCGGGCGACAGGATTCCCGCCCAATCCTCAATCGTGAGGTCAGAATCGGCCGCTACCTCCTGCCAGCTGTCGCCCTCCAGCAGTTCAAGCGAGTAGTAGGCGTCATACCCCACATCCTGGCTTCCCTTGTTGCTGATGAATACGCGCATCGACTCGGCGCCGAGTGGATACTGCCCCTGCTCCATGTACATCTCTATCTGGGCCGTCTCCTCTGGCTGACCGCTGGCCGCGGGTGGCGCAGACAGCCACTCCGGCTCGGGCTTGGTCTCGAAGTTGGGAGAAGCCTCCTGACTCGCGCTTTGCTCCTGGCCCGGCAGCGGATTTAGCTTCGGCTTTGCCTCACTCGGCGTTTCAGTCTCGACAGGCTGTTCGCTCTCTGCGGGAGGCACAGGCTGCGCGCTGACTGTTTTCACCGGCCTGTCCCGTTTTTGGATCAAATCGCTGTCGCATGTGACAAGCACTTTTGCATACTCGATTTTTGTGCCGGTAAAGCGCACGACATACTCGCCGTCCTTTTCAAGGGAATCAAGCGGTACGGTAAACGTACTGTCTTCGACATTTTCCTCCCACTGATCGCTCCATAAGACAGCCGCAGTGTGATTGTCCGCGATCTCCAGGACGCCGCTGTCGCCTTCCATTGTAAAGGTGACGACCAGATCCAAGGAGTCGATGTTCTCGGTGACGGTAAAAAGACTTTCATTCACAAAGGGATCGGTATCTTAGTCTTTCGTCATCTCCATTTCGAGCTGGAAGTTAGCCGGCGAGGAGTTGGAAGGAGCACCGCACCCCGGCAATAAAAGCAGTGTGCAGAGCAGCAGGGAACTAATCGAAATTATTTTACTCATCCCCATATTCAGCTTTCTACATTTGGCTTTATTGAAAACAGACATATTGGCCTCCAATCTTCGGCTGCACCATAGGACGGCCGTTTAGATCCCGAGTGCGGAGATAGCAGCCACCATCGCTGCGGTCATTTCATCCACATAGTCGATCATATCTTTCAGCAGTCTGCCGTCCGGCGTATTCACGATTTCCTTTAACTTGCTGCCGATCTCCCGGCGCTCATAGTCGGAGAAGTATGCTTTCAGGCTCTTGCTCTTATCCAAAAGCGTCACCAGGACGGCGATCTCCTTCGTCACCTCGCCGCCCTCCAAAATCGCAGCCCGCAGTCTGCCGATGACGCCGTCAAGCGCGGCCTTCGTCGGGGTATAGCTTTTCTTCCCACTCAGGATGCCGGCCTTCGCGCTCTCGGCCAGCCCCGTCTCCTCCAGAGAGCTACCCACGGCCTCCATTAGCTCGTTGAGCCGCCTGTCGGTGACGGAATAATTGTATTCCTCCAGGATTTTTTCGAGCTTTACAGGCTTCGGCTGATTGATGAAATCATACAGCGGCCTCAAATGACTTTTCTCGGAGGGGAGGTCTCCCGTAACGGTCACTTTCTTTCCGCCCATAGAGACACAGCCCGCGAGCTGCATGTCCAGCAGGGCGGAGGCGACGAAGCAGACCAGTTTTTCCGTGCTGAAGCCCGAGATCTTCCCCTTTTCGTTGACGGCGCAGATCAGGTATTCCTGAGTGATAGACAGTTTTTTCATGTTTTAGTTCTCCTTTTGTTATATATAAGTGTTAAATGGATAACGGGTGCTATAAGTTCGTGCGGCGGGCCTTGCCCATCATTTTTTAACGCCTGGCTTCAATTCTTTCCACAGTAATAGCCTCGAACACCAAAGCCAATGGTATCCCAATGATTTGCTTTCTTCATTTCATATTGAATATCTTCGTCAGCCATCGGTTCGCCCTCTTCTTTGGCGCTTTCAATCATTGCTTGAACATCAACGGGCGTCTGTTCACGATAAACACCGACGCTGATGTTCAAAAAGCTATAACAATAGCCGTTTTCAGTATCATCGACTTCGCCGCTGTTCTTGCTCTTCAAAAGCTCATATAATGAATCTGCCTCTGTCTGAAACGCAGCCACTCCATATATTTGCGGCTGGATATTTCCATCCACCCCAGCAAGGAACTCAATAAACGTCGCGCGCCCCTGCTGATCAAAGTCCACTCTTAGCTCGTTGTTAAAATAGTAATAGTTACCTTCCTGTATGCTTTGCGGAGCCCCCAACTTCTCTACAATCTTCTCTTTGGTATCCCCGAAGCATACTTCCTTACTGCCTATATTCACGCCGACTAAAGGAATCATTTCAATCATTTCGCTCATGATGAATACTCCATATTCTGATTTGTATATATGCCTATAACCATCAGCCCCAACAGCCCCCAAATGATGCTAATTCCCGAGCATATTTATAATATGCTTAAACTTACCGCTCTCAGGATGTTGCTGCGGATTGTCAGGCGATAATGTAATATCGATATTCCTGACGTTATATTGATGAAAGAACTCCCGCAAAGCAGCGTCTGCCTTTGTGAAGGCGTCTTCTTTGGAACCATCCGCACCCACATCCAATCGCAGCTCCATGCGGTTTTCGGAGTGAACCACAAGCTGAAAACGCCGTATGCCATGTACTTCTTTCAAGACAGCGTAAACAGCCAACGGTGGAACGCGGATCACTGTTCCGTCCTCAGTAAAGGTCAGGACATCATCATTTCGTCCCTCGATCTCGATCCACGGGGATGGATTGCCGCAGGCGCAGGACTCGTCGTGAAGCACAATCCGATCCGTTACTTCATATCGGATAAATGGCTGCGAAAAGTTAAAGAGATTGGTCAATAGGAGCTTATCCGACTGTAACCCGGCCGGCACGGGCTGATTGTGTTCATCCACCGGCTCTACAATGACCCAGTCATCATTGATATGCAGGTGCTGCCGCCTGCACTCGCAGGCCACCGTCCCACCCTCCGTACAAGCATAGCTGGTCTGGACGTAGCAATGGAAAACATCTTTCAGTTGCGAACGCAGCTGTTCGGAAAGGTACTCGCCGCCCGTCATAATAATGACGGGGGAGATGTGCAAGCGGCCGCTTTTTTGCTCCTCAATCAATAGCTCTAAATTAGACGGGTAGCCTCCCAGCATGGCCGGTTGATAGGCGTTTAACTTCTCCACAATCTGTTCCGTGGGCGCAAGCGCGCTCACAATCCCGATTTGACGTTTCTTCCAGGGCATTTTCAGGAGTCGGGAACGGATCGAGCTGTTTCCGAGATAAAATCCGCTGTCGGCATAGATTCCCACAGATTTTCCGCCACGCATGATAAATGCTTTCATGTCCTCGCTTCTCGCGTAGGAGCGCAACGCGCTGATTGCGCCGGTGACGTTGTTCGTAGACGCATCGCATAAACTGATCAGCGGATTACCCGTGGAGCCGGAGGTGGTATAAATCAGATATTTTCCATTCCACCTTCGGCCAATGTGGTCTGTGTCCTCCATAAAACGCTGAATATCTGCCAAGCGCACACTGCGGTCCGTGACCCAATCATTCCAATGCGCCATAAGGTCTACCTTGTTTACGGGCGGCAAATCCGACAAGGAAAATTTGTCTCCGATATTGTGGTACAGAGCCGCATAATACGGGCTGTTCTGCCGCGCGAAGCGCACAATCTTTTCAAGGCGTTCGCGCTGTAAAACATTGCGTTCCTCCACTGCTAATTTGTGATAGCTTGCGCAGGAACGTATTGCTTTGAGCATAGAGATTTTATCCACGTTTCTCCTCTTTTCTATGCGGAGCCACCAGTCGTCTATTTGAACGGCAATCCAATGTTGCTTGTGGGGACGGTACAGTAGGTGTGACCAGCTGGAATTGGAGAATATCTTCGTAGCTGTTGGACACGTTGGAACTGGGCCGTCGGATGTTTCTCCCTTATTTTAAGGTTCCGCTCTCGATTTCCTTCTTTGGACGATCAAGTCGATGATAAACAGCACAATTGCTGCGATTGCTGCGATAGAGAAATCCATGATGTCCCATACATCAATGAAAACTTCAGAAGTTATCTTAGAAAGAATAAAAGAAACGAGAATGCTTATGGGGATTAACAGCAAAACGGTCAATGCTGCCGCCAGTAACTTTCTTGCCCTCAACACCTTGAATAAAGCAAAAACTATCCATAGACTGGCAACGCCAACGGCCGCCATACTAAGGCTGACGGGCAAAAAGGAATTATTCGTCTTGATGATTTTATTCAGTATATAAAGGTATGGGGCAATGAAAATCGTGCATGCAATCAACGAGCCGCAGATCCCTTTTCCGCCAAATCTGATCGCAGGGATAAAGACCAACCATCCGAAAACAATTGAACTGATTGGATAAAGCGACCATGTAAAGGAATGTGAAATTGCCATATCACAGATAGCACAAACTGCAATCCCCACGATCAGCAGCAGTGAAAAAACGCCTGCATATATCTTCTGTAAGTACACTAACCTACTTTGAATTGTCTGCTCGTTGTTCATTACGTGGAGCCTCCTGTTATTTTATGAGCGATGCTAAAATATTTTTATATCACAGAAGTCTAAGCCGACTTCAAATACGCTTTGACGAACGGTTTCATTAAAAAGAATCCGTATATCCTTGATCCTGCAAATGCTGATTCAGATTTTCCATGAATGCTGCGACGCGCTCTCGGCTGGTCGCAGCCTGCGGAGTGAAAAGCCCGCCGCAGTAAATGCGCTTTTCTCATCATCTCATATCTGCCGGTTCCTGTTCGCAAGCCATTTCCGGTAAAGCAGCCGGTTATAGATATTATCTGGCAGCAGGTTTATCACAAACAGGAGGAGTCCTGCCGCCATAAAAGCGCCACAGAAAAAATCAGAAACAGGATGTTCAATTATAAACCGTCCTAACAGCAGACCCAACCCGCCGAACATCATACCGGCGCCTAATTCAACTCTTTGCTTTTTCATAATTCTTCACAGCTCCCTTTGCTCTAAGACAATGCCTTTCTCAAGTCCGACACATAGTTCGCCTGCTGCTTTTTCAAATACGCCTTTACGAACGGCTTCATCAAGAGAAGCTTGGCGGTGACATCTTCGGTAAAATCGATCTCAGTTTCTTCTCCCTTTTGAGAGAACAAGCCGACCCAATGCCCACGCATCTTGTCGTTCTCCATATCAAATTCCCAGCGCCGGCATGGCTCCGCGGCCGTGATGGTAAAAGTGGTGGCGTAGCCCTCCTGCGTGTATTCGATAAACTGCTTTTCGCTCACCACTTCGATTCTGCCGATGTCGCTCCTCCACGCATACTGATCCAGGGAAGTGACGATCTCCCACACACGCTGGACCTCACATGGGAAAACGGCCTTTATATTTGATATTGCCATAGGCTATCCTCCAATGTCGATTTATTGAAAATAATAGGCGGGATAGCCACACAGTGCAATCCCGCCATACGATGCGCATCCCAGGACCACCGGGGCGATCGAAGATATGATCCACACGTTGCTATTCATTTGGACCCTTTACAATTCTTTGGGATGTGATTGCCATGTGCTGCTTGCGGTATTCGTCGGTATCTTTTACACGAAGTTCGTTCTCTACCTGCTGCAGACGGTTTTGTATCTCCCGCTGTTTGTCTGGATTATCGGCACAACCCTCCATCTGTTGAGAAAGCCGTGCTTTTTCCTGCATCAGTTTTCTGATCTCCGCTTCCACTTTATCGCAGTTCCCAGTGGTCTCCATGATCGTGATGCCGTCGCCCTTTTTGTCCTCGTCTTCATCCGTCGCTTCTTTTTCTTCCAAAGCCTGTTCTGAAGAATTGGCCTTCTCCGCTATGGCGGTTTCGCCATCCGCTGCTTCGGAGATTTCCTGGCTGGGCGCATCAAAAATAATTTTCGGTGCACCGTTTTCATCCTTGGTCAGACGATACAAGCCAGCGGAAACAGGTTCCTCGTCATGCACATACAGATCCGTCTTGGGCGCCGCGTGGCCGGTCAATTCAGACGGCCCCTTCTCCGTGGAAGTACCCGCCCCGTCCGGCTGCGCCTGGCGTTCCGCCGCTTCAATCCATGCGCTGGAAATCGTTGCGGCAGGCTGTGCCACGCCTGTAATCGCGTTCATATGCGTTCCTCCTTTGCAGGTTACTCCTTATATAACAGTCTAATTTGTTTCCAGCGGAATGCAAGATGGATGTCTTGAACTGTCTCCTGAGTGTCATGAAATGTTGAGGAGGACGTTGAGCCGGAAGGTGGCCGCGGCTTTTTCCATGGTCATGGCGCCGCTGTATTTTTCAGCGACGGCCTTGATATTGGACAGTCCGGTTCCCATCACGATGTCAGGTCCGGGAGCGCAGGTGTTTTCAAATTCCAGCATAAAGAAGTCGCATTGCCGCTCCCCGGTGATGCGGATGGACTTTGGACCTTCGACTTGCTTGCAGGCCTGGATCGCGTTGTCCAGCGCGTTCGAGAAGATCACACAGAAATCCAGCTCTTCCACGCCGCAGGGCTGCGGCAGGCTTAGCGATACCTCTGCCTCGATCCCCTCCGCCTTGGCAAGGCCCAGCTTGTCCCGGAGCAGAATATCGACCACGGGGCTGCCCGTGTGGAAGGGGAGGGACAGATCCTCTGTGACGGCATCGAGCGTTTGCAGATAGCTGTGGGCCTGCTCATAGTCCCCGCTTTTCAGAAGCCCATTCAAGACGGAAAGATGATTTTTGATGTCATGGCGGAACGCCCGCGTCTGCTCATACCGCATTTGGGCCTCTGTGACATAGGCCCTTTGGGCATGGGCCTCCTGCTTCAAGGATGCAAGCGACACCTGCGCCCGGAAGCCGTCGCAGGTTTGCTTATATGCGCATAGTGCGCTGAGAAATGCGCCCATACCGAGCAGCTGCAGCGCCAGCAAAGCAAGGATCTGACTGTTCACTGACAATTCGGCTGTCAAAGCGCCGGGAGCGAAACTCATGATAAAAAATTCTACCGCAAAAAAGAACAGGGCTGGCAGAAGCAGGGTCCATGGATACGGATCGCGTCGATCCTCCCGCAGGGAAAACCATCGCAAAATCAGTCCAAAGCAGCAGGCGCACAGGGTAAGGGCAAGCAGCATCGATATAAAATCGGCCAAAACATGAAGCCGCCAGTCCATCATGCGGTTCGTAAGCAGGACCTTAAGAGAATTGACGACGCCGAAGGAGAGCTGCGAAACGTAAAACGCCAGAAGCGCAACAATAGAGGAAATAGGCCGGTTGTTATGATAAAAAAAGCGATTTACTCCATACAAAGCAAGGAGTGACCCCCCCAGAGCAAGAAGATGGGAGCCAAGCGCCGCCGCGGCCCTGTCCCCCAACAGGAGGACGAGCAGGTATATGACATACTGCCAAGCCTTCCGCTCCTTTCCCGTGAAGCGGCCGGCAAAGGCGTACAACAGCCCGCTTTCCGCAACGATTAGGATCAGGTTCAGCCAGAAGAGAAACAAATCCATATCAGCGCCGCCTCTCTTTCATGTGGATTAAAAGCGCCTGCGTGAGTTCCTGTTCCCGCAGCCTGGACACGGGGATTTTGCTGTCCGGCAGCTCCACCAGCCCCCCGCTGCAGCCTCGCACATAGTCGAGATTGACCAGGTAGCTTCTGTGGCACTTGAAAAAACGGCCGTCCACTTTCCGTTCCAGGTCCTCCAGCTTTTCGTAATAATCAATGATCATACCGCCGATGCGGTGGAGATAGACCTTGCGGCCCAACACTTCACAATACACGATTTCAGAAAAGGGAATGATTTGGCAGTCGCCGCCCCTCTGGATCAGGATGCTCTTTCCGGCCTCCTGCTCCAAAAGCTTCACGGCCCGGTCCATGGTACGCCGAAAACGCTGCTCATCCAGCGGCTTGATCAAATAGTCGAAGGCCTGCACCTCAAAGGAGTCAAATACATTGTCTCTCAGGACGGTGAGGAAGATCAGCAGGCCGCGTCGGTTCTGCTCTCGCAGGCGCCGGGCGGTTTCCATTCCATCGGGCGGCTCCATCTGGATGTCCAGGAACAGCACATCAAAATCTCTGTTGCACTCCAAAAGCGCTCCGCCGCTGGCAAAGCAACTGATTTGATGGGGCAGGTTCCGGCTTTCCATATAGCTTGAGAGCCGGGAGGCGACGTCCTCCAGTAGCACGGGCTCGTCGTCGCAAACCGCAATTTGAATCATCCGCATCACCTCCCCACAAATACTTTGCTCATTTATATTCTACCATCTGCCGCACACCATAGCCTAAACATTCCATGACACCCTGACAACATTTCAAGACATTGCGCTTGAGGGCT
>OLSM01000881.1_pt1 | contig 25923 bp, 28 predicted proteins | sample 1672721 | NCBI WGS metagenome assembly OLSM01 (sample SAMEA3136717, study PRJEB25190) | human gut metagenome
CTGGCTCTGGCCGGGCTGCCGAACGCCTTTCTCCCCCTGGAGATCGCCGCCCAGCGGGAGGGGCTGTTCAGCTACACTTTGCGGGTAGCGGAGCTGGATGGCCAAGCCGCCGGGTTCGCTGCCTTCACAAACGACGAGCTGGCCTGGCTGTACGTAGACCTCCGCCACGATCCCTGTAGCCGGCGCCAGCGCCCCATATTCCGTTTCATACCGCACCCGGCCGCTGAGCGCCAGGATGCGCTCCACCGTGCCTTTACTCACCGCAGCCGTCTCCACCCGCACGGTCCGGTCCGCCTCGCCGCTGCCCGCCGCCACCGGCACAGCCAGCATGACCGCGGCCACCACAGCCGTAACCGCAATACATCCATAGGAAGCCCAAATTTTCCGCACCCTTCCACCGCACCTTCCCTGTTTTCTGCGCAAGGTAGTGTTCCACGATTTCTTCCGGTTTGCCACGGAAATTTTTACCGAGAAAACAAAAAAATCCTTGCAAAGCCGTTAAGGATATGCTATAATTTCATAGGTCACCACGTTTGGGATTATAGCTCAGTTGGTTAGAGCGCCACGTTGACATCGTGGAGGTCAGAGGTTCGAGCCCTCCTAATCCCACCATAGCGAAGCCACCCGATTGCCGGGTGGCTTTTTTGCTAGGTTTTTCAAGGGTTTGCGGGCTTTCCTACCGCTGCGGAACGGGCCCAAAGGCGGAAGGTTTCACGGGGAAACCTCCCGCTTTTTTTGATCCTTTTGCGGGGTTTTGGGTCTTTTGTCACAGATTTTGTCACATACTTGCCCGTTTCAGGGCCCGCAAACCCAGGTATTTCGGGCGTTTGCGGACTTGGGCTTTGTCACATAAAGTGTCACATGGCGGGCCTTTTTTCGGTGATTTTTTCCACCGCGTACAGGTGCTTCATGACGCCTTCATGGCGGGTTCTGGCGTAGACCCGTTCCACCATGCGCGTGTCCGCGTGGCCCATGAGGTCGGCCACCTCCGCGGAGGTTTTGCCGTACTCCTTCATCTGCGTCCCGAAGGTGGTGCGGAAGTCCGCGTCGCTGTACCCTTCCAGGCGCAGGTGCGCCAGGGCCCGCTTGCTCACCTGCGTTTTATGGGAGTAGCACCAGGGCTTGTCTCCCCCCAGGATGAAGCCGCGGGGTTGCTGCTCTGGCCGCAGGATCTCCACCAGCACCTTGGGCAGCAGCACTGTCCGGGCGGCATGGGCCGTTTTGGGCTTGCCGATGTATGCCCGGCTATTGCCCGGGTAGGTGACGGCCTGCACCACCTTGGCATATTGCTGCTCCAGGGCGACGTTTTCCCAGCACATGCCCAGGGCCTCCTCCGGGCGCATGCCCGTGTAGGCCAGCAGGCCCATGTAGAGCCGCTCATTCCGGTCCTGCAAGTGTGGGATGGCCTGGCGCACCCGCTGAATTTCCTCGTCCGTCATGGCCTTGTGGTGCCCGGCTTCCTCCGCGCGGATGTTCAGCAGGGAATGCTTGAAGGGCGTTTCCGGGATGATCTTCATTTCCATCGCCACCTTAAAAATGCGGCTGGCCAGCCCGGAAACTCGCCGGATAGTGCAGGCGTTGAGGTTCTTCTTGCGGCCGTGCTCCCCTGCCGTGGCCATCCAGTCATAGAACTGCTGAATGGTGGCCACGGTCACCTGGTCCATGGGCATGTCCCCCAAAAAGGGCAGAATGTTCAGGTCCAGGTACAGCCGGTAATTGACCACGGTTTTCGGAGCCAGGCGGGCAATGAAAGTGGGGGCGTAGGTTTCCTCCACAAACTGGCGCACCGTGGGCGTTTTGTGGGCGTGTGCCTCCCCCACGGCGTCCGCCGGGACCACCAGCCCCGCCGCAATGGCCTGCCGCAGGTAATCGTCGAAGAGTTCCTGCTGGGTTTCCCCGGAGACCCAAACGCATTGATCGCCGATCTTTGCGCGCTGTCTGATTCTTTTCTTGGACATGTCGAATGCTCCCTTCGACATATCCGCCCCGTCGGATGTGGAGTTTTCAAGGTGGGCGGAGGCCGTCTGTTTCCCGTAGGTACGCAGGGCGTTCCCTTTGCGCACGGCCTCCGTAGGAAATTGTATCACACGATGGTCATGCAATGCAATCTCATCTCCTTTGCTTATCGTTCCTGATCGTTTTTGCTGGTGCGGCTGCGGGCGCTTTCCCGCGCTTCCCTGCCGGCGTAGGTATCCAGCACCTCTCGAGGAATGCGTTCCAGCACGCGCAGGGCTGCGGCGTAGTCTTTGCGCAGCTTGGCGTCCTCCAGCTGCTTGGCAAAGCTCCTTTGCTGGGTCTGCTCCAGCCGGGCGTTCAGTTGCGCATTTTCGTCTTTCAGGGCCTGGTTTTCGGCCATGGTATCCGTGAAGGCAATGTTGTACCGCTTGAGCTGCGCCCGCATCTTGGCCACGTCGGGAAGATACCGGTCCAGCACTTCGCAAATCTGCTGGGCGCGGGCCTTGTAGTTGAGCAGGTTCACCCCGTCCAGCAGGGCTTCCAGGCGTTCCTTTTGCTTGTTGAGCCGGGCCATTTGCTTGAACACCCGGGGCGGGATGTGATCCCGGCCTGTTTCAGCGGCGCTCTCGCCCCGCTCCAGCTGGGGGTATTGCCGTGTCATGTGCCGGTAGAAATCGTCCTGCCACTGAATCAGCTGCTTGCGGTTGCCGATGATCTCCTTGGCGGACAGGCGGTTGTCCGCCGTGAGGGGCACGAAGGTCACGTGCATGTGCGGGGTTTTTCATCCAGGTGAATCACCGCGGAAAGGATGGTTTCCGGCCTCTGCCGTTGGGTGAGAAAGTCCAGGGCATGGCGGAAATAGGCGCAGATTTCCTGCGGGGTCTTGCCGCGAAAGAGCTCGGGGCTGCCGGTCATCAGGGTTTCCACCAGCCGGACGCTGTCCGACCGGGTGCGGCAGCCTGCCTGGGCGATTTGGCGTTCCGCCTCCGCCCGGTAATGTCCGCGAGGCTCCACCAGGTGGACGTTCAGGTGGCTGCGGCTGGTATCCACATCCGGATTGCTGGCGTAGCGCTCCTTGGCGCGCTCGTTATGGGCCTCGATGCGGCCGATCTCCGGGCCCTTGTACTTGGCGAAGCGCAGAATGGCGTACATGGGTTGGCTGATAAAGCTCACCTCCTAAGCGTGTTTTGGAAAAAGGCTGCGTACATACGTACCTGCGTACCGCTGCCCTGTACGTATGTACGCAGCGATGGGCGTTATGCTTTACTGGAAACGTCGTTTTCTGTAAAGGGGTTCCCGGGGGAAAAGTCCTTCTGCCAGCCGTCGCATGTCTGCATGGGGAGTTTCAGCAGCGGCTCGATGCCGTGAAAGCCCCATACCCGGCGGCCTGCCGCGTTGAGCTGGTTGTTGTTGTGCGCAATGTGATAGCGCTGCTGGTTGTCCACCAGAAAGTCGCTAAAGCTGCGGGGCTTGAGGGCGGAGAAGCTGTTCTCCTCGCACCAGATGCAGTAAATCTTGTACAGCTCCTTGGCGCTGATCCTGCCGTCGGGTTTCAAGGCGATGTAGCCGGTGGATTCCATGAACAGGATGACGTTGTTGGCGTCCTGGCGGAGCACCTCCCGGTTGGCGATGGCACGCGGGCTCTCGGTGAAGCGGAAGTGATTGGCTGCCAGGCGCTTCAGCCCGGCAAGCGCCCAGAGGAGGATGCCCTCCGCCTCCCGGCACATCTTCTCCGCCAGATCGGGATCGTCCACCCTGTAGGCGGGGCGCTCCCGGGTGGTGAGGATCAACTGGCGGCGGTAGAAGCCGTCGCTGCGGTCGTAGAGGGCTTGCAAATCCCCGTTGCTGAAGGCTAATAACCGGGCATACATCCACCCCTGGTAGCTCTGGCGGCCCTTCCTTTCCAGGTCCATTTTGCCCTGGGCCGTCACCAGGGACTTCACATAGTTGGTCTGTTTCAGGGCTTCCATGCGCATGTCGTCGTCGATCATCAGGTGGATATGCTCCAGGTCCGCCCGGGCGAAGCGGTTCTCCGAAACCTTGCCCACGCTGCCGTCCTTGGCGTTGCAGCCGAATATGCGGGACAGAACGTTGCCAATTTGGCTTTTTCCTTCGCCGCCGTTGCCCTTGATAATCATCATGCGCTGGCCCTTGTTGCTGGGAATCAGGCAATACCCCACGTATTCCTGGAGGGTGGGGATATCCTCCGCATGCAGCAGATCCTCCAGAAAGCGGAGCCAGGTTTCCGGCTGCGGGGCGTCAGGACGATAGGCCACGGGAAAGCGACTGCGGACAATCTCCCGCTTTTCCGGGCAGAAGGTTCCGTCCAGATGCAGCGTGCCGTTTTGCAGGTGGATACGGTCATCCTGGGGCGGCAGCTCCTCCACATGGGCCATGATTTTGAGCAGCTCCAGGATGCCGGTAATCTTCCGGGCCACGCTCAGCGCCGCATAGGGCTCCACCTGCTGGAAGATCGCCACCTTCAGGGGTGTTTCGTCCACCATGCAGCCCTCGGGGGTAAAGAACGCGCCTTCGGTGTAACACAGCTGATGCGCTGACAGGTATTGCTGGCAAAAGCGGCTTTCGTTGATGTGCCGGCCGTCATACCAGACGGGAAAAGCCTCACCCGGCGAGCTTGCAATCTTCATCCGCTACCTCCTCCCCTCGAGCCGCCAGAAGGCGGTTTTTCATTTTCGCTAGGGTACCGTCCAGGGTGATTCTCGCGGCGGTGGAGCGCCGCAGGGATGCATCCGCATCATAGAGGCGGTCAATGAGATGCGAAACGTAGGGCAGTTCCCGCACCGCCTCCGCGAAGGCGGGGTTCCAGGTGGCATCCTCCGGCGCGGGGGCATAACGGGCCTTCTGCTCCTTGAGCAGGCACTCATAATCGATCAGGACGGACACGCACGCCGCCTCCGCCTGCCGTTGCCGGGTCTGCGCCGCACGGTTTCCCTGGACAGCCGCGGCAACGGGTGTACGGGGATCGATGCCGAAGTCAGCGGCAATCTTCCGGGCGGCGTCCAGGGGGCTCATGTGAAACAGCCTGCCCACAGAGTCGACGACATCCCCCGTTTCATGGCAGCCGAAGCAGTAGTACCGCGCATCCACCTTCATGGAGGGATGCCTGTCGGAATGAAAGGGACAGCAGATCATGCCGTTGGCCGGGACGCGCAGGCCATAAAACACCGCGGCATCCCGGGTGGTAACCGCTGCCTTCACCGCGGCAAAAATTTGCATCAACACACGCTCCTTTCTCGTGTAAAATCCGTATGCGCCGCGTTTTGGCCGGAACGCGGCGCCGTGAAACTTCGACGTCGTAAGGGTATTGTACCGGCTGCAAGGGTTTTTGTCCGAAAACAAAGCGGATCTGCAATTCGGCCCCATGCAAGGCCGTGCATATTACAGATCCGCAACAAAACGTGTACAATTTCACCAAAGAAATCCCAACGGGAGGTCACCCTTATGGAAGAACAAAAGACGCCGGGCATGCGCATTCGAGCGTTACGGGAAATGAAATTTCAGTCCATTCGGAATCTGGCGGAGCAGGCGGGGATTTCCCCGTCCACCCTGGGCCGCATCGAGACTGGCGCCATGAAGAGCATCGGCAGCGAAACCCTGGCAAAGCTGGCCGTTGCCCTGGACGTATCGGCGGACTACATTCTGGGCCTGACGCCCGTGCAGAAGCGCCGAAACATGGACATTGTGGCCACGGGGCTTTCCGAGGAAAGCGTGCGCAGGCTGATTCACCGCACCGTGGATACGGACATTGTGAACCGCCTCATGGAGCACAAAAGCTTCCCGCTGCTGACCAAATACATCCGCATGTATTTTTCCAATCAGGCGGAATACGGCATGCAGGCCCGAAACAGTCTCTTTGACCTGGCGACGGATGAGCTGCGGAACATAGCCCATTCACCGGAGCAGAAACGGGAAGCCATGGAATCCGCCGTGCTGCTTAAGTCGCAAAAGGCAGCGCCCCACGAGGCCGAAATGGAGAAAATCAAGACCACCTTTCTGGCCATTCTCAAAGACATCAAGAAGGGCCTGGAAAGCGAGCAGCCCACCTCGCCGCCCATACAGATGCAGGTATTCCAGGCGATTCTGCAAACAGCGGGCAGCGCCGTCGCCGTTCCCCCGGACCTGGACGCATTCCTGGATAAGCTCATCGCCATCATGCGCCAGACCTGCCCCATGTCCGACGAGAGTGCCCGGCTGTTCAAGGCGCTATTCCAATCCATGATCGCGGACAAGGCCGCAAGCCAACGCACGCAGGCATAACGCGGGGAGTATTCCGTGGGGAGGCGGTTCCGCCCTTCCGGGGCAGGCATTCCCAGGTACGCGCAGATATACCTTTGCCGGCCGCTTCCATGGAGAAACAAAAGGAGCCTGCAACGATGTCATGGCATGCGCGATGGCTCCTTTTGACACGCCGGCGCCCGCCGCGCCCGGTCCGTCCCCTTGCAGCGTCAGCGGCCCGCAAAGGTATAACACACTAGACTTTGCGGGCAAAGTCGTGTGCCAACAGGGGTGCTGCTCGCCCCTATTGGATGACCCAGAGCAAAGGGGCTGCGCCCCTTTGGAGGTCCCCTCCGATGGAATGGAGGCGCGCTGCTGCCTCATTCGGGCTGGAGGAGCATACGGCATCTACGGCTGCCCTTTACATCCGCATATGCAAAAAAATAGAGAGGCATGGTTCGCTGTGGACTGTACCCCGACCAGCAGACAAGAAAAATAAGAGTCTGTCGCAGAATATCGAGGGATTACACGGCTTTGCTCCTGATTTCATAGGGAGTAAGGCCGTTTTTCAAGTGAATGCGCCCAAAATTATAGAAGTGGATGTACTGAGCAATCAGTTCTTCAACCTCAGTGCGAGTAGAATACCAAGCACGATATAAGTATTTGGGTTTGAGCGTACTTTTGCCTCATACAATAAGCCTTCTGCTGTAGTTTGCTTCTTCCATTCTACAACAGGAGGCCTCTTTTTTCATTGTCCATCTAGTGGAGTACAGTCCAAAACGCAAGTATGTAGTAGAAAGATGTGGAATCACCTCCTCATATCCAGAAAAAGGCGCTGTGGCAGGATGTGCGCGGCCTGGCAGAGGACGCCATCCGTAAGGGCGCGGAAATCGGTATCGAAACCCAGAGCGGGATGCTGGGCGACGCGCTGCACGGCGTAGGCATTACCACCCGGCAGAGCTTTGCCAGCATGTTTGCGCGCACGCAGGACGAGGCGGCGGCGTCGGTACTGAACGGTTCCATTTACGCCGGAAAGCGCGCCGGATTGTCCAGACGTATCTGGAACAATGAAGCGCTGCTGGGCGGCCAGGTCGAGCAGCTAATCGCCTCCGCGGTTGCGCAGGGGCGCAGCGCCACCCAGCTGGCCCGGGATCTGGAGGCATTTGTCAAGCCTGACGCGATGATGCCGGACAACTGGAACGACATCTACGAAGGACTGCCCTTTGCCTTCCACGTGGACTACAACGCCAAGCGTCTGGCCGTGTCGGCGCTGAATCACAGCTATTTTCAGGGCGCGATCCTGGCGGGGCGGGAAAATCCCTATGCGGAGTTCCTGCACTGGGAGCTGAGCCGCAGTCATGAAATCTATGACGTGTGCGACACGTACATGGAGCACGACGAAGGTCTGGGCAAAGGAAACTTTGCGCTGGACAACGCGCCGCTCCCCCATCCCTTTTGCAAATGCACCTGGTACCTGGATTCCAGCAAGAGCCTGGAGGAGATCGGTCAGGAGCTGGGCGAATGGCTGGCAGGAGCTGAAAACCCGAAGCTGGAAAGGGCGTTCGGGGAATGGCGGGAAACATCCGGCGTACTGCTGCAGGAGATCTCCAGCGGTGCAAAAAAGACAGAAGGATGGCAGGACCGCCATGCGGATCGGTACTACGAAGAGGTACGAAAACGTGCGCCAGGCGTGGACGCGAAAAAAATCGCCGCGTATACGGATTTTACCGAGGAACAGGTGGAAGACATTCGCCAGCACATGTTTTTGCGCATTCAGCCCTTGGATTATGGTCAGAAGATGGAACGATTTGCGGCTGATTATTCGCAGGCCATAACTTGGCAGCGGCTCACAGAGGGGAAAGGTACTGAGTTGGATATCCTGATGCTGCGCCATGAATATCTTGAATTGACAGAAATGCGTATTCACGGGTATAATTATGATGAAGCGCACAGGATCGCCAACCAAACGTATGATTGGTGGACGGCATATTTCGAGGAATATCTCAAGGAGGAATAAATCATATGTGGTGGTGGTTTGAAAAGCTGGAAGAGAATGATGAAGTCGTTCTCTATGCTTATTCCCGTGAAAGCCGCTTGGCAGATGGTCGAATCGAGATTAACAAGAAGACGAAAATCTCTCGAATGATTCTTCCATGTGCAGTAGATAAGGATAATACCGCTATCCAGGAAGCGTCACGCATGAAAGGATACACTATCATTAGACGACACTATCCAGATCGTGAGCAAATCGCGTGCGGCTGATGATTGCATAATAATGTCTTATCTGCCTAAGCACTATTTATACATGCCCCCGGGAAGTTACACTATCTTACCGAAAGGGGCGTTTGAGAAAGATATTGAGAAAATGGATTCTGAGCGCTACGCACGGCTTTCCAATGCGAATGTGATTTTCTGGCAGCCTATTTCTAAAGAGCTTCGGCAAAGATTCATTGAAGAATATGAATTCCTGCAACAGCATCTTGACCCAAATGACTTTGAATAAACTGTCCCCCTTTCCTGGGGGGCATTTTTTAATGGGAGGAAAAACGCGTGGAGGTCTTTATGAGTATCGCAGGCATCATTCTGTTCTTTGTGATCGGCTTCCTGGCAGGGGTGTTTCTGGGCACGCTGGCCACATTACGGATGTTGCAGACCAAATATCCGCAGACCTGGTGCACGTTTCTGATGGAGAGCGGGAAGCAAAAATAGAAACCCGCCGCAAATGGCCCAAATAGCCGCCTGACGGGAAGGGGGGCGTGCAACGGGAGTCAGGAAGCGCCCGGCGCGAAAATAACGCCCGTTTAACGGTGTTTAACGGCGGGTCAAAGGAAACCGTGAAAGGAGGGAACGCCCGGATGGCGGGAAAGGAGAACCTGCTGGCTTATCTGGTGGGAAAAGACGATGGGCCGGAGGCGGAGCGCTACCGGCAAGCGCGGGACAGCTTCTGGGACTACTGCAGGCAGATGAACCCGGCCTTTTTCCGGGAGGACAGGCCGCACCTGCGGGAGCTGGCGGAAACGCTGCAGGCGCTGGAGGAAGGAACGCTGAAAGCGCCGGACGGAAGCGTATGCCGCCGCCTGGCCATATCGGAGCCTCCGCGGCACGGGAAGAGCTACACCATGACGCTGTTCAACCAGTGGTGCTTCGGGCGCAACCCCCAGGACCGGATCATCAACGTATCCTACAACGAGCTGCTGTCGGGCCGTTTCTCCAAGGGCGTGCGGGACGGCATCGACGCCACGAAGATCGACCCATGAGAACGCCCTCGCGTATACGGGAAACTGGATTGGTTACCTGCGGCTTCAGCAGCAGTTCGGAATCGCCCCAGCGCGTGCGGGGAAAAGATGCGCACTGGTTTGACCAGGCACGCGAATCCAGGATCACCCCCGCGCATGCGGGGAAAAGCCCTCCGATTTCACGCGACAACTGGGCGAACCTGGATCACCCCCGCACATGCGGGGAAAAACGCTGGAACGGCACATTTTCCGCCGGTTGCGTGGGATCACCCCCGCACATGCGGGGAAAAGCTTGGAAGGCGCACGATGGCCCTCCTGATTTTGGGATCACCCCCGCACATGCGGGGAAAAGTCGCGCTCGTATAGAATGCGCTGTAATTGTGTGGGATCACCCCCGCACATGCGGGGAAAAGCTTCCATGGCTGACCGTAAACGGAAACCAGTATGGATCACCCCCGCACATGCGGGGAAAAGTTGTAATGGTTCCGTTATCTTCACTATTTTGCGGGATCACCCCCGCACATGCGGGGAAAAGTGCTTAATGCGCAAAGCACAAAGACAGGATTTGGGATCACCCCCGCACATGCGGGGAAAAGCTTTTGATGGTAGTCGTTCAACGCCTCCAGCTGGGATCACCCCCGCACATGCGGGGAAAAGTTTTGCGGCGGAGGGTTCCAACGCGGCGGCGGGGGATCACCCCCGCACATGCGGGGAAAAGTGATTTTTCCATCGCTTCTGCGCAGGTATAGCGGGATCACCCCCGCACATGCGGGGAAAAGGACGGGGTTGCGTTTTTCACGGTAAACGGAGCGGGATCACCCCCGCACATGCGGGGAAAAGGTGATGAATTTAATGTTTTTCGCAGCATCAATGGGATCACCCCCGCACATGCGGGGAAAAGCGCGCAAATTTTCAGGCCTTGTGGCGAACAATGGGATCACCCCCGCACATGCGGGGAAAAGACGCTGAGCAGGCGGCAGCAGGCAGGATCACCGGGATCACCCCCGCACATGCGGGGAAAAGACTCAGGAAGTAACGAAATATAAGGCTTATGATATTTTGCATGCCTAAATTTCCTTTAACTTCTGATAGATCCCTAGCGTTAATTCACAGTCTCTTGTTGCTCGGTGGCATCCAGTTGTATCCAATCCAAAATGATTGGCAATTGACTCCAGCGAATAGCTAGCTAGTCCACATAGCTTTTGACGCGCTAACTTCAACGTATCTATATGTGGATTACGCTGCGCAGGTATTTCCGCCTTACGGCACATGGCTTGAAGAAATCCCAGGTCAAATGCGGCATGATGTAACACCAGCAAATCTGTTCCTATGAAAAGTAGACAGTCCTTAACGACCTCAGGCAACGGTCTGCCCACGCCTTGTAATTCCATATCTGTTAAGCCAGTTAACGTTACAATGTGTGTTGGCAAAGCCACAGGGCACTGTACCAATCGATGGAATGTTTCGGTAACACAGTCGTTTCGAATACGCAATGCTGCTATTTCTATTACGTGGTCCTTTAGAGGAGAAAGACCTGTGGTCTCTAAATCCAGCACAGTATAATCCTTTCCATGAAGAGTTTTTTGCTGGGCCCCTTGTATACGGCGGATACGTTGCATTATCGCAGCATTACTGAGTATTTGATCAGTAGGCGCTTCCTCCTCGATGTTTCGTGCATCACGCGGAAGCGGGCGACGCATTAATTTTATACCATCATAGTCCACGATTTCCCACGTCGTGTTATGGACACGAAATTCCATTTTCTGCTCGCCAGAAGCCCCATATACCATAGTAGCTTGGCCGTGGCGCACTGATGCGCAAATTCGACTCCATATTTCTTCGCGTACCCGTGCCGACACCCTGCCTACATAGACACCTGTATTGATTTCAAATAGCCATTTGGACAAGTCACCTTTGACCTTTGGTGGACAGTCTGTCAAAATGAAAATTACCATTCTGACGTTTCGACCTCCTGTCCATAATTTCTACTATTTTTCATAAAACCTAATCGATTGTCCCAAAGGTAAGTGACATCCGTTGTTCCATCATCATGCTGTTGATCATCTGATAATAGGAAACGGATATCTCGCACCATACGCTCCAGCAAGTGCTTGGCTACCATTGCATCTCTTACTTTTCGCCGCACTGTTCCAGCAAGATCCGCAGGATGCTGCGCTGCCACTTCAAATGCAATGGGGATTGTTATTTCCGCCTTGTAAAGATCAGCAATGTCATAGACAAAGGATCGATCATGGCCAACATGAATAAAGCCTAACCCCGGAGAACATCCTAGCGCTTCAATAACAGCATGCGCCAAACCATACAGACAAGCATGTCCGCTTGAAAGCGCTTGATTGACAGCATCTCCATCGTCAAAATTGTTAGGATCAAACTCTCTGCCCTTCCAAGGTATGCCCCATTCTTTTGCCGCTGCATGATATGCCTTCCGTACGCGACTCCCTTCACGTCCGCGCAGTTGTTGCGTTGTTAAGCCAGAAACATCTTCTTCTGGAAAGCGCATCTGGTACATTTTTCTGACAACTGACAGGTGTTTTCGCTGATTACTGACTAGCTCTGCTTGCTTCATAAGCAACTGCGATCGATGGGTTAAAGGCCTTCCTGACGCATAGAATCGCACGCCATGCTCTCCCACCCAGACAATTCCAACGCCTGCATCTCCTATTAATTCTATAGCCCGGTGCGATACCGTAGTCCCGGGACCTAGAAGCAACACAGAAATGGCCGCCGCTGGAATTCTTGTGCTCCCCTGTTCATCACGTACCAAAATGGCACTGTCTTCTCTGGTGATTTGGCAACGTTCCAAATACAAAAAAGTCAATCGATCCCCTATCTGAGGCAACGCTTGTAAATCAGGGCGTTCCATACCTGGCAAATCTCCCATAGCAAGATCATCTCCTCGGCCGCATTACAGTCAGCAATCCTAGTCCAAATGCCTTGCCCCGCCCTATACCATGCGTCAACGTTTCTCGAAAACATGCTGAATCCGTTACCTGCAGTATCCCTTCAAACGTCACCGCCAACAAGGTAACCGGATGTTTACGTTCCCCTCCCTTATGAAATTGAAGCCATCGATTGCTCATCACATATACATCTTCTGGGATAATCGAAAAGCCATGGTTTATTCCCTGTTCCTTCAACCAGCTAATTTGGTGCTCTGGTGTTATGTGTGCGTGCACTGTTCCGCGTACTCCGGGGTTCGCGGATTTAACACTTGTGGTTGGGTTTGCTGTCAAACGGAATTGCCAGACGCTGTCCCTCTGGACTCGTTCCAATAGCGGATCATAAGATTTAGTCTCCCACAGTTGCTCGCGTTCTTCCACACCAAACTGCTGGGCCAAACGAGTAAGTTCCGGAACTTGTGCGCTTAGAAGGAGCAAATAATACTTCCCTTGAAATTCGTCTATCCTCCAAAGCCGGCGTTCTCTCCCCCCCGAGAAAGAAGATTCAATCGCTCCATGAAGCACATTGGGCGAAGTCAGCGCAATCATGGTGCGCCGCTTGTCCACGTCCAATTCCATTCTGGTCAAATACATGCTGTTTCTTCCTCTCTATAACAGCTCCAGCATAGGATCATGCATCACTTCTGGTGGTTTCACCGGGATGTGTTCTTCGATCTCTCGGTAGGTGTATGATCGCGCACTGATATGGAATGTAACAGGCATGTCTCTATACATTCCTGCATTTCTTCCGCCGTAGCGTGCATCTGTGATCAGTCGCAGCGTTGGTCGTGCATCACGATTTCCTCGTTGCATCCAAGGCGATGCCAGCCATGGTTCATTTTTAAGCGACTCCAGCAAGTTACTTTGCCGAATACCCAGAACAATAGGCAGTGTTGGAGGGCATGCCCTTCTCCCCAAAAAGAGCGGATAAGCTGGAGATCGCAATGCCTGTTCCAGCTGTTGGAGCAATTCGCCATGATCACTTTCCAGTCCCACCAAAAAAGCCGCATCGCACAAGTAGTATCGCTGGGTTACATAAGGATGTTTATTTTCGGGATGCGCAGTATGAAAGTCTCTAAGCAGCTGACCTTCTTGATCCACGCGTACGCCAAAACGAAGCTGGCATAAATCCTCAAGGTTATCGGCTCTACTTCGTCCCAGAGCTGCGGCTAATAATCCAATGACTCCACTTTTCGTGGGTTCCCGGCCTGTGCGGCGCACCTCAAATCTGGAGTCGCTGCCCCACGCCTGTATGGGTGCTGCCAGGCGTAATAGTAGCGTACTCATTGCGTTTCCTCCACCTTGCAGTAATCTTGTACCACCTGTACAATCGTTTCTAGAATTTGCTGAATTCCAGCAGTAGGTGCCAGGAATTCTGCCGCCTCGGGTATGCCCACGCAAAAAGCGTGCTCTGGCGGCGCAACAAAGGATTGGTAAACCTGTTGCGCATAACGTGCCAGGGCCTGCGCCGAATTCATTACATAGCCGTCTCCATTCGCCCGAACTGGTTGCTCAAACGCGCCAGCCAAATTGACAGGCTGATCTCTTCGCAGGGTAATATAGGCCAGATCGGGTACTGTACGGTTTGCGAATGTATTTTGCTTACCTGTGGGCATCGACAGCAAAAATGCCCTGATGAATCCCACCACTGCTTCCGGCGTTTCTGCATGTAGATGCTGCGCCAGCTCCTTTATGTTGACCGTCGCATATCGATAGAGCGTAGCGGAATGAAATTCCACCGTTCCCAAATGTCCCGCGCCCATATTGTCCTGGGGCGCGCAGTCATCCACCGCTGTGAAATAATCATATTCATTATGTACCTCATGCGTGGAAATGCTATGCGCAACCTGTGCAGCCGCATCATAATTCAGTGACGCATCACTTGCTACCATGCGACCAAAGAGTGCCATATCCACGGAAGGATATTCCTTCAGCGCATCTTTGTATCGCTGCTTGTCCTCAACACCTTCTATTATAAGTCTTGCCAATTCTTTGGCTTGAGTAGCACTGAGAAATAATAGCGCATCGGTTTGTGCAGCTTTGTTAATTTTCAGTCCGGCATAGTCCAATGCCTTACTTGCCGATTTCTCCGGTTCCTTGCCCCATCCCTGGACCTTTAGTTGGCCTGCAACCAGCTCCACCGCACGTTTCGTACGAAAGCCTACCTGCTCCGGCGAAAACAATTCCCGAAACATCAACCGCATTGCGCGTTTCCATGCCTGGCTAGATACTCGTGCACGTACCACGCCACCATATACGGCCGTTTTGGGACTACCGGTATCATCGCGATTCACGCAACTTGGGGGAACCGTTTGCAGTACATGCAGATCCACGTACATGTTCGCTGTTTTACTCATCTTTTACAGCCTCCTTATCGTTATCATTCTGTTTGATCTGCGTATGATAATAAAAATCTTGTCCCCAGCGCAGACGCACCTGAGCTTGACTATTCGTGTGTTGGTACCAGTATAGATTTTCTGCCAAGGCTGGGTAATCCAGTGGAATACTTTTGCTACGCAGTAGCTGAACGAGGCTTCGGATATGCTGGGCCAACTCTTCCATGCTGGATGCCGTTGCCAATGCAAAAAAACGACGTGAAATTCGCTTCTCATCCTCGGGAGATTCAATCAATCTAGCAACAGCTTTTCCCAGAGAAGCTCCTGGTTGACTCATCCACGCTGTATTAGGATCCTGCCCTTGTTGATGAAGTGCAAACAAGGTCAGCGCCAGATAGATTGCCCATTCAGCCTTGCTTGGCTCACTGTTTCCCATCCACTTCTCAGGCATTTCGCTCAGAAAGAAGCCCCACAGCTGCGGCATATCACCCGGTACTCTACCGATGCCCTGCCGTAAATGAGCAAGGGTGCTTCGGAAAGAACTCTCCCCAGCCTGGCATTGTATTTGTGCCAGTTTTCTTGCAGTAAAGCATGCAATCTGTCCATTGGGAACACCTTGACTCATTTTTCTTCTCCTTCCCATCGACGCAGCTCGTATAAGAACTGGTTGAATGCCTTAGGCGCACAATAGTAGCATTTTTCTTCCTTGCTCTTTATCTTTTCCTTCACCTCACGACCAGTAAACGCGACTACTCCACCCTGCTCTACCAGTTCAGATCCCAATGTCCGCGCTATGTTCTTTGCCTGTTCGCGCCAGATTTTCGGCAGATCATTCTGCGTTTGCAAGTCCATCTCCGGGTCAATTTGAAGTAGCCATTTACGGAACGGAAGATCCAGTCGAAAGTAGCATTGCGCTTCAGCATTTTCTGCCGCTATTTTCCCATCTCCACCGATTGCTTTATCCAGCTTGTATGCCAGTCTTCCTATCATTTGCGCCAGTTGATCGCAACGTTCTACCTCGTCACTTACCTTTTCTTGCCATTTTCTTCCAAGGTCATCCAATAACCCACTGTACATTTGTAGCTGGTCTGCAAATTCATCCACAATCCCGCAATACATATTCCCATATTGAACGCCTGCAATCTCCAACGCAATGATTTTGTTCCTATCAAGTTTTCTTCTCGCTTTCATTAGCTCAAGCCAAGAAATAATGCCCGGTCTCCGCACCGTCCTCCCCATAAGAGTCGAAAAGTCACGCCACATTTGCCGATTAGGTTGGTGCGGTTTAGGACTAAAGCCAACGCATTGGTTTCTCTCCTTGATCGCATCCCAAAGTGTCATCTGTTCGCTGAAAGCGTTATCCTTTGGAAAATAATCTCCGGCTGCTTCCACATAGCTGAACACCCGGTTTGCTTCTCTCAGCAATAGGATTCGGCGGCATTGCTGTGTTAATAACTCTGATGGATTGTTTGGTAATGGTATTTTTCGTAGTTTTTCCTGCGGGATTTCTGCTTCCCAGGCCGGGATTCCCTCCCCCCACGGCTCGGTTCCATCTCTCCAGAAAACCAGATTTAGCATGAGACTCTCAAACAAGTTCTTACCTTTGGCCATGATGAGACCAATGCTCCCTAGCCAGGTGAGCTTTGGAGAAGGATTTTTTGCAGCTGTATCTCCAAAGCCTTGCACAAAAACAAGCCATCGTGCAGCTTCATCGAAGGTCAGCACATTTTTTGTCTCACCGGACCATAAGGAAAAAAGCTGAATTTTATTGCTGCTCTCAACCAGGGCACCATTGAGTTTCTTTGCTGGATTTATTGTTCCTTGTAATCCAGGTACCTGATAGAAGGGTCTTTCCGGATGAAAAAGCCAGAATCGCTCCCGCCACTGATTCAGATACGCTTGAATAGGCTGTTCGGGAAATGCTTTTCTTTCCCAAAGCGCTCCCCAACGCCGTACCGCCTCCTGGACCGTCGCAATGGGATTGGATTGGTTCTGCTCATCCACACGGGAAAAAGCAGTGTAAACCACAGCTAGTAGTAACCGAAAAATAGCGCAATCCTGCGTCTTGCTCTCCCCTGCCAAGTCCCGGATTTCGTGCGCCTGCAGCAGCGCTTGAAGCAAGGATACTTTTGTCACATGATGATCCATCCTCATAACAGAAATCCAAGGTTCTTCCAGAAGAGAAAATGCTCGTTCCTGCATTTTACAGCTCCTTTCTCCTGTACTCCAATCCCCATTCCTTGGTATAAGTTAATTGATAATCACCTATTTCTGCGGTTCCATGCACATCCAGGAACAGAAATAGCTCGCCCTGCAAAAGCGGAGCCTGGTACCATTCCGGCACAACCTGCCGTTGCTTTTTTTCCAGGGATGCGATAACATCATCCATTCCTTGCTTGCAAAGCGCACTGGGCAATTGCAAACGCTGCCGCAAAATATGCTTGCATTCCTCCTGAGAAGGGGCACGGTCTCGAGAGACTAAAGCACCCGCATACTGCCAAGGTAAGAAGGCCACTTCTCCATTCTCTCTCTGCTCCATAACCAGCACATCCAGACTTGGTTCACCATCTCGTACGGAAGCCAACGCCACCCAATCGCTATCCGCAGGGCTGCTGTCCAGGAGTCCATGTATGGTTTCCATCAGTGCGCTGGCATCGGGTATGCGAAACATTTGCGCTTTCCTTTCTTTCTCTCGGATACCCTGCTGATGTTTTTGCCAAAGCGCAAAGGCCGGATCTCCTGCCGGCAGCACTTGATCTCCATCCTGATACACAGCCTGCACAAGGGGAGCGATGTCATTGGGTAGCGTAATCCGCTTTGGCAGCAGTTGGGCAGTACGGTACAACAGCCATGCTCCGTAAACAGCTTTTGTTCCCTCATCAGGATCGTTCTGGTTCAGTACCATGCAGACCGCGTCCTGCAAACCGGCTGGACGTGGTCTTGCATGGCGGTGCAAACGTCCCAACCGCTGTAAGAACAAATCCATAGGGCAAAGCTGCGTGATAAGTAGGTCAAAGTCTATATCCAATGACTGTTCTAGAATTTGTGTTCCTACCACAATTAAGCCCTGACGCTGCTCCTTGGTAGAGTGTTTTCCCAAACGGCATAACAAATCAGATTCCCGCTCCGCTCGATCAGCCATCAGCAAACGCGAATGCAAAAGGATCACTGAATGTTCAGAAAAGGTTTGCTTGATTTCCTTTGCCAACTCCTGCGCCTGTTTTACCGTATTCATGATGATTCCAATGCATCCGCCAAGAGAGGCTGTTTTTTCTATTTGGGAAATCAGCCTCAACCGATCCATCTGTTGTATACAAATTATACGAGATGGTTGATCCACCGGTATGCTCTGTTGCCGAACTGTTAAACCGTCTGTCCATGTAAGTAGCGGATAGGCTTGATTGTCCTGCCAGGAGGATGCCGTACTGCATTGCAGATGAATATTTTGATAGGCATGAATTAACTCCTTGCGTCTTTTTGAGGGTAACGTAGCAGAAAGCAGGACAACTGGAACCCTATATGCTCCAAGCCAGCTAAGGGCCCGATCCAGATAACGATTCATATAAGCATCATAGGCATGGCACTCATCTACAATGATCACCTTGCTTGCCAATCCCAAATGCCGCAGCATTACATGTTTTTGTTTAAGTGCTGCCATCAATAGTTGATCCACGGTTCCAATCACAAACTCAGATAGTAGTGCCTGTTTTCGTCCTTCAAACCATGGATGAACTATTAAGCCGCTAGCGGTCTCATCCTCATTTTGCATCGCGTGGCCATGAAAAATGGATTGATAATCTTCGTTCGTTTCTGCCATGCCATGCGCCAAACGAATTCCATGCTGTGCCCACTCCGATTGTCTCTGCGACCATTGTTTGAGGCGAGGAAAAATGCCATTGGCAGTAGCCTGCGTTGGCATGCCGAAGAAAATGCCTCCCTGTCCCAAGCAACTGGAAAGTAGCTCCGCGCCGGCCAGCGCTGCTTCTGTTTTTCCCGCTCCCATCGGCGCCTCCAGGATAAAAATACCGGGCGCAGCGCTTTCCTCGATTGCCTGTATCATATACTGCTGGACCACGTTCCACGTAAATTCAAAGCGCTCCTGAAAATCATGCACCCCCATGTAATAAGTACCAGGAGTCCAAGGCTGTGGCAAAGAAAGCCTTTTCCAGGCTTCCTGTACGCGCTCTGGATAGGAGAGAGAATTTCCGGCATCATCCATCTCCAACAAAGGGAAATAATATGTATTGCTTGCAATCCAATCAGACATGATTACCAGACCAGCAGCTAGAACTTGGGTAGGTATATCCAGCTGCGGCAAGTCGTCTACACTGGCATATCCGCATGTTTGTAGAGCTATAGTTAGCCATTCCTCCCATACTGAATTCCATTTTTCCCCAGTATGACTTTTTTCGCCCGTTACACCAAAGAAATTATCTTCATAAATCTCTAGATACCCTTCAACATCCGCTCCTATCTCTTGTGGACGCCCGTGGTGCGCTCCTACCACCGCTGCTATGCCTGGCGGGCATCCCAAGCGACATAAAATTGCTTCTCCTGCTAAGCCATGAGGTGTTTTGCCGGGTTCATTAAATTCCGTCTGTTTAGGTATTTCCCAGCCAAAGTGTTCAAGCATATCGGTACATTCAGGATGCGTGGCTGTAATTTTAGATTGAAATACCGGTGTAAACTTTCCTATATCGTGTATCAATGCAAGAAATGTACAAACTGGTATCCACTCTGGTTCCTCTAGGTGACTTTCGTGTCTCTGCGGAAGCCACTGTGTAAGCAGAAGCTCCATGATACCTGCAGTATCCATAAGGTGCGTCCAAACTGGCAGCCACTCGTTTTGTATGCCTGATCCTGATTTTGCTATTAAATATCTCCATGGTTTATGCAAAATACCATGAAGTACAGCATCGTTTTTCATTTTTGTATCCTCATTATGTCTGGGACAGTTCTATCGGCAGTAATGTGCATACCAGTCAGAATCTTTTGAATAAAACCTACTCAGTTTTTTCCTGTTGACAGTACCTGTATACTTAGGATTTCCCACTTGTTCCTTGTTTCTTATTATACAAGCGTTTACTCGAAAATACAAACATAATTTACGACCTCATCCCCCTGTATCGCCGCTCCAACCCCTCCGTCTTGTCCCATATTTCCTCTGCAATCTCCCGGCAGGCTTTCGCCTTCATCCCCGCTGCTTTGCCCACGGCCAGCAGCTCCTGCATGCCGGGGTTTTTGCCGTTGCCATCCACCGTGGTGGCATGCTCGCCATAATAGATGGTACTCCAGGTGAGGTCATAGGCGGGAGAAGGGTGCCAGCAGTCCTGTGCCGGGTCGTACAGCCAGCTGAAATTCTTGGCGTGGTCGTCCCGATTGTGGGCGAAAACGTTGAAGCACATGCGCCGGTACATCTGCACCGTGTCCTCAGCGTTGCTCCGGGAAGGGATGCGCGTGAGCTTCATCAGCGTGTGGTAATCCATGGAGGCGGTGCGCCAGTCTGTTTCCAGGATAGCGGCGGCCGTCAGCATATGGCGGCGGATGGCTTGACCGGCAGCCTGTTCCCGGTCAAAACGCCGCACGGCAAAATATCCGCCACAACGCCGGGAAGGCAGCAGCCTGGTTTCGGGAACCACAATGCCGCAGGAGGCGGCGCAATCCATATATTCTTTTTCCATGCGCCCCACTTCCGGCATTTCCCGGGAGGCAGGAAACTTGATAACCCACTCCTCCGCCATTACCTTGGGCCGTGCACCGCCAGAACTGCCGCCCAGCTGAAAAAGTGCATCCAGGTCGCCGACATCCTCCTGAAGCAGCAGCGCCTGACATTGCGCGGAGAGCGCATCCAGATCCTTCAAACGGGACGGTTCGTGCAGGTCCCACGCCGGGCGATAGGTCAGCGCGCCCATACCGGAGCTTCCCACAATAGCCAACCGTTCCAGCGGCGTGACCTCTTCAGGAGGAAAGCCGCGATGCTTCAGCATGCGGTTCACCAGCAGGCGGCCCCATGCGTCGGGTAAGCTGTCCGCAAACACGCCCCACAGCCCCTGAAAGGCCTGGGAGCCCGGCACAAACACCTTTTGCTCCACGGGCAGGGAAAAGGGACTGATGGCAAAACCGTCCTCCAGCCAGGCATCCGCATAGGCAAAGGCCACGCGGTGATCGGCCGTCTCGGCCAGGGTTCCCACCAGGCGCTCTCCCAGATAGACATCCAGCTTACGTTCGTTCACGGAGTACCTCCTCGATGCTGTCGTAGGTTACCGCCGTAAATAGGCGTTTGATCTCGTCCTCGCAGCCCAGGGCTACGCAGAGCTTGGTAAGGGACAGCAGCGAAATTTGCCCGCTGGTTTCAAAGCGCTTGATGCTGCCGTAGCTGACGTTGCTCTTTTCGCTGAGCTGCTCCTGGGTCAGCTTGCGCCGCTTGCGGATACGGCTCAGGCGCTGCGCCAGGGCAAGGTTGATCTCTTCGGGCGTTTCCCAGACAAATCCCATAGTGTTTTCCTCCAGCGGATCATATATTAGCTAAATCAAATGATTTTATGCAAAATAGATCATATTTGATCTATTTTGAGTATAGCAAAGCGCATGAGGATTTGCAAGTCCTCATGCGCTATCTCTTTTTGGTCCGCTGCCTTACAGCGTACCAAAACCGCCTTGAATTTCCACTCCGGCAGGGCGGATATGATGATGATTTTATATCTAATTTAATTATATTTTATAATAAGTTACATTTCGTTGACATCGTGGCGTGGCAGAAGAATCCCTACGTAGAATTTCTGCACTGGGAACCGCGCCACGACCATGGAATCCATAACGTGCACGACACGTACCTTAATTCGTGGGGAAATACGGCCGAACACGTCAAATCTTCTTTGCAAAACTGTTGGAATCGCAGCAATGGCTGTATTTTGCCTTAGCCGCATTGTGCTGGTGCCTCACCGTCGGGTTTTCCACAGCACAAGATCAAGGTGTCAAACTTTGTTCCAGCCCATCTGGTCATATACATCGTTCCGGTTGATCCATTCCAGGAAAGCGAGTACTTCCTTGTCCCACAGCGCAAACTCGTGCTCATATCCGGGCAAATCATCATAGCGGAAACGGGAGCCGTGCCATTTGGGCTGGAACGTTTCGTGATATCGGGTCACTCGCTCATACAGGAAATCCTTGTCACCAATGCACATAAACAAGTCTGGCAGTTTCTCCTGGGAGCCCAAGGCAGCCTCCGTCACTTCATATAGGTCGATGCGCATGATTCGATCGGGGCGGTCTTCCTTGCCATCGGGGATTCCAGGCGAGAACGCACCGATGGCGCTGTAACGCTGCGGATTTTTCAGGCCGTGCAGCAGCGCGCCATAACCGCCCATGGATAAACCAGCAATGTAGCGTTCCTCCGGCTTGGTTGAAATTGGGAAATACTGTTCTACAAACTCCGGCAACTCCTCGTTCAGGAAATCATAGAAGTTCTCCCCCAACGGAGCATTCAGATATGCCTTGTTGTGGCAGGAGAATGTAACCACGGCGATCCGGCATTCCTCCGCATAGCGCGCAATGCTCGTGTAGCGATGCCACACCTGGTAGTCGTTGCCATACCCATGCAGCAAATAGAGCACTGGAAACTTGGCCGGCAGCACATGGGTGTGCTTCTGATCCAGATTGCATGAAGTGAAGGATGGGAGAATGACCTCGATATCCACAGGATATTTCAAAGAGTAGGAATAAAAGTTGCAATGTACTTGTGCCACGTGTATTTCCTCCATTTCATCCATGGTTATGGAGACATGGGCTAGATGCACAGCGGCAGGTGATCCAGTAGGCGATAGCCCATGCTCTCCACGTTCGCTCCACCTTGCTTCCACAGGGGCAAATCGGTCAGCATGGATGGCTGGTGCGCATCCAGGCCGAGAATCACTTCATTATCCCACTTTCGGATATACTGCCAGAAGGGGGCGCAAGGATAACCCCGGTCTTGCCCCCTAAGCTGACAATCCAGCCCCAAAAGATTGTACTCTATGGGCAGACGCATCTCTTTAACCGCCTGGCAAATCATGTCCGCGGCTTCCATGCAGGCCGCATCAAACTCATCGGGATTTCTTCGGCTCATCATCATATCCGGATGCGCTAAGCAGTCGTAGAGTCCTGTCTGAATACCTTTCACCGTGGTTTCGGCATAGTGGAGGACGCCCTCCGATGTGCGGGAGACCTGGTTGGTATAGGGAGTGTCCTCCTCGCTATCCGCGCTGTGCTGGCCCAGGATCAGATAGTCCAGTCCCTGATCCCGCAGCCACCGCACATGATCGTGATAGCGGGGAAAATACTCGCACTCCAAGCCCAGGAGAATGTTGATCTGACCCGCATATTGATCCCGCAGCCGCCGGATGGATTGCACATAGCCGCCCAGTTGCTGCAGATCCATGCGAATGCCGCTCACATAACCCCTGGCAAACGGCCATGGCGCATGATCTGAAAAGCCCAGCAAATCAAATCCAGCCCTCAGCGCCGCCTCCACATACGCTTTATCCTCACCCCTCGCATGCTTGCAGCGCACCGTGTGCGTGTGATAATTCGCCTTCATGTGTTTTCTCCCCGCCTGTGGGCCTTACACAGATTCATCCGCCAGGCAGCGTAGCACATCCGCCAGGGGCACCACGCTGGAAATGCCACCGAAGCGCTCCGTAGACAGGCTGGCGGCACAGCAAGCGAAGCGGGTCGCCTGGCGCAGGTCGGCATCGTCCATAGCTGACAAGGGTTTATTCAGCTGCAAAAGCCTAGCAAGCACACTTCCGCCGAAAATATCTCCCGCGCCGGTAGTATCCACCGGATGTACCTTGGGACAGCGTGCTTGCCCGGTGTAACCATTGCCGCTGTACAGGCAGCCATTGGGCCCCAGCGTTACAAAAGCCAGCTTAACACCATACTGTTCATGCAGGATGGCTAAGGCCTCCTGGGGGTCACAATGCCACAGGAACAGTACTTCCTCGTCGCTGATTTTGACAATATCCGCTTGAGACAAGCCCCAGAGCATCGCCTGTCTGGCATCCTCGAGGCTTCTCCACAGAGGTTTGCGCAGGTTTGGATCAAAGGAAATGATCTTTCCCTTTTCTTTTGCGTAGGCCACGGCTTTTTCCGTCGCAGTTTTCACGGGTTCATCCGTAAGGCTGAGGGTACCAAAGTGGAAATCCCGGCAGTCATCTATCAGTGACAGATCCAGCTCCTCAAATCGCAGGCGTGTATCGGCGCCGGGCTTTCGCGCAAAACTGAAGGAACGGTTACCGGCGGCATCCAGGGTGACAAATGCCAAGGTGGTAAACACCTCCGGATCCACTACGATACCCTGCGTGCTGATACCCGCCGTTTCCAGGGTTTTCAGGAGCAGGCGGCCAAACACATCTTCCCCCACCTTGCCCAGGAATGCTGTTTTGCAACCGTAGGCATTCAGTGCAGCCAGCAGGTTACCAGGAGCTCCGCCGGGGTTGCCGGCCAGGGTGGGATAGCCGGCCCCGTCAGTGCTTTTCGTAGCAAAATCAATCAACAGCTCACCCATAGCCGTTACATCAATCATGGAACTTCTCCTTTTCCAACATTACCAGATCATACTTTTCCACGTCTACCCTGGCCTGTCCCAAGCATGCAAAGGTAATGTCCTGGGCGGCCTGCGAAGTATCAATGGCGGCCGTAAGTGCCTGTTCGCCGTCGTTGACGAACACTTCCACGCTGAAACGGTCCAGTACAACGCGTAGCTTTAGCTCACCCTGCCGGTCGCGCACCAAGCACTTCCGCTCATGAACAATATCCCGACGGCACCCGGAATGCGTACGATCCAGGCTCAGTACATTGGTCAGCGGATCATAGGTAATTTCGGTATAATGCCGTTCGTCCTTGCAAACCTTCAGGAAGAAACGTTGATACGATCCCTCCTGAACAGGTCGAACCTGCACCATCAGGTCAATGACCCGTCCCTGCACCCCTGGTAGCGTGGTTTCCCCGCTGATGACTCTCTGCTGTGTCACACGATCCCTACGCAGCGCCTCCAGTTCCCGTACGGGTACCTGAATAAGTTTGCCGTTTCGGATGGACAGCTCCCGTGGCAGGGTCATTTGACCTTGCCAGCGCTGGCTCGCGGGCGGCTGCGTATTGGTTCCCCAGTTCTGCAGCCAGGCAATCATGATGCGGCGTCCGTCGGGCGCCTGCATGGTTTGCATAGCATAGAAATCCAGGCCGTACTCCACCGCCTGCACAAATTCCCGCTCCATGCGCTTCGTTTCGGGATGATAGTGGCCGATGATACACAGCGTACCATGACCATTATGGAATTCCAATCCCTCGGCATCCATCTCCATAGGACTGGTAAGGATTACGTCCTTACCGTCCAGCCGGAAGGTATCTGGGCACTCCCACATGGTGCCATATGCATTGTGACACCGATCCAGCACGGTATCCAACTTCCAGCTCATGGCATCCGGAGAGCGGTACACCAGCAGTTGTCCGCTGCCATCCGCATGACGGCTGCCCACCACAAAGGCGTAACTTCCATCCTCTTCCCGCCAAATTTTGGGGTCGCGGAAGTCATGGGGGTTGCTGCCCTCGGGTAGGGTGCTGCCATCCACTACGGGATTCTGAGGCAGTTTTTCATAGTTCACGCCATCGCCGATGGCAATGCATTGGGTCTGCAATTCCTCCCGGATACCGTTTGCATGAGTACGTTCCTCCACACCTGTGTACAGCAGCAAATGCCGGCCGTCCTTCAGCTCTATGGCGCTGCCGGAGAAGCAGCCAAAGCCATCGTACACCTGATCGGGCGCCAGAGCACAGGGCAGGTAGGTCCAGTGCAACAGATCATCACTCACCGCATGGCCCCAGTGCATGGCGTTCCACTTGGTATCATAAGGGTAATACTGGTAGAACAGGTGGTATTGTCCCTTGTAAAAGGAAAAACCGTTGGGGTCATTCATCCAGCCAATCCGCGGGGTAAAGTGAAAGCAGGGGCGATCGTCCTCATGAATCAATTGTGCTTCACGGGTCTCGTACTCTCGTGCTTTTTGCAACTTTTCACTCATGGTTGTACTTCTCTCCAATCAGGCAGAAATCACCGACGGTGCACGTGGTAGCCACTCTGTCCGTTTTTTCAGGTCCTATGTATGAAAGGATGGTGCATCCCAAAGGAATGCACCATCCCCACACCAGTCACGGGATAATGGC
>OLSM01000899.1_pt1 | contig 25428 bp, 21 predicted proteins | sample 1672721 | NCBI WGS metagenome assembly OLSM01 (sample SAMEA3136717, study PRJEB25190) | human gut metagenome
GTCCATCTTCTGTACAATCTCAAATACTTCCTGTCTCATGGTGCCTCCTTGTTTTTTGTTTCGTTAGTTATTACTAACTTACATTTATAATACCTAACTTTTACCCATAAGTCAATAGCTTTATTGATATACTTTTCTCTATAACTATTTATTTCATGCATTAAACTAACGAAAATAAAAAATTTAGATGAACAAACGAAAATAAAAAAAATAGACCCTTGCAACTGTAAAGATATCACTGCATAGAAAATGCCTTCCCGGCATTTTTATTTACTCTCACATTACAGTTGCAAGGGTCTATTTTTTTATTTTCTGTTTATTGGCTCCATATGAATATTCAAGTCGAGCAATATTGGGCAAGACAAGGAGCATAAGACAGAAGTCTTTGGAAAATCCTAATATGCTACCATACTGAAGCTTTTTCTGAATTTTAATAACATAGACTTCCGACCTATTCCCCATTCTTTCTCTGCATGTTTAATTTTTACTTCAATTTAGCAAAACACAGAAACGAAAAAAATCTAATGATTGCAGATGTAATGTCGGAGCAAGAGAAGGATGCGATTTAGCATTCTTCTCGCCGCGACTATCTTTACAGATGCAATCATTAGATTTTTTCCGTTTCGTCTGTTTCCTAAATTAAGAAAGCAAATTCTTCATGCTTTTTAAGCTAATTAACAGTGTTGATACATTGTGGCACAGTGCGGATGTTGCTGGTGCTAATACTCCTGCGACTCCTAATACAATCAGGCTGGAGTTGATTGCTACGATAGAACGATAATTTCTGTGAATTCGTCTTAATAACGCATTACTGAGCTGTTTTAAGACGACAACTTCATATAAGCTTTCTGCGCTGATTGTGATGTCTGCGATTTCTTTTGCGATTTCAGCACCATCACTAACAGCAATTCCTACGCTTGCGGCAGAAAGAGCCGGGGAATCATTGATTCCGTCTCCGATCATCATGACCTTTCTTCCTTTTTCTTTTTCTTTCGTAATAAAGTTGGCCTTATCTTCTGGAAGTACTTCTGAATAATATTCATCAACGCCAACATGTTTTGCGATGGCGGCGGCGGTTCTCTCGCTGTCTCCGGTCATCATAACAACTTTTGTGATTCCTGCTTTTTTCAGCTTTTTAATGACATCTGCTGCTTCCTCACGTAGAGGGTCTTCGATGCAGATGACGGCAGCAAGTGTGCCTTCTAAGGCAAGATATAAATGGGAGTATTCTTCTGGAAGTGCTTCAAATTTTGCTTCTTCTCCTTCTGGAATCTTGCAGTTTTCATCTTCAAATACAAAATGATAGCTTCCGATTATGGCTGTTTTTCCTTCGATTGTTGTGGAAATTCCATGTGCTACAACATACTGCACTTTTGAGTGCATTTCTTCATGATCAAGGTCTTTCTTTAATGCCGCATCTACGACTGCTTTTGCCATGGAATGTGGAAAATGTTCTTCCATACATGCTGCCATACGAAGCATTTCATCTGCATTATTTCCTCCAAATGGGACAACTTCTGCCACTGTTGGCTCTGCTTTTGTTAACGTTCCCGTCTTATCGAACACGATCGTATCTGCCTCTGCAACGGCTTCCATATATTTACCGCCTTTTACAGTTACGTTATGCTGGCTTGCTTCACGTATTGCAGACAATACAGAGATTGGCATGGCAAGTTTTAACGCACAGGAGAAATCAACCATAAGAACGGCGATTGCCTTTGTTGCATTTCTCGTAGCCAAATATACAAGTCCAGTTCCTGCTAAAGTATATGGTACGAGTTTATCTGCCAAATGTTCTGCCTTGCCCTCAAGACCTGATTTTAATTTCTGTGAATCTTCGATCATTGTAACGATCTTGTCGTAGCGTCCACTTCCGCCGACTGCTTTTACTTCAACAGTGATTTCTCCTTCTTCTACAACTGTTCCGGCATAAACAGATGCCTGATCTGCCTTTCTCACCGGCATGGATTCCCCGGTGAGAGAAGCCTGGTTAACCATTGCCTCCCCGGCACTTACAATGCCATCAAACGGAATAACATTTCCCATGTGTACGACAATGCTGTCACCCTGTTTAATCTGTGAATATGGCACGAGAACTTCTCCATCCTCTGTCTTTAGCCATACCTTTTCTACATTCAGTGACATAATTCTTGCGAGATCACCTACGGATTTCTTATGTGTCCAGTCTTCTAGCAGCTCTCCAATTCCAAGAAGGAACATGACGGAGCTTGCTGTATCATAATTGCCTCGAAGAATAGATACTCCGATTGCTGTCGCATCAAGTACCGGTACTTCTAACTTACGCTGTGCAAGGGTCCGAATTCCTTTCCATATATATCCAATAGATTTTACCCCTGTATACACTGCACGAAACGGTGCCGGTAATAAAATCTTTCTTGCATAATGTGCCATAATCTGTCCGATCATTTTTTCCTGAAATTCACGATTCAGATTTCTTCCGGAGTTTTCAATAATGCCATCCGGTACTTCAACCTTTTCATAAACAAATTTTTGTATTCCTTTAATAATATTTTTTCGTACAAGGCCATCCGCATCCGCTTTATAACAAACAACTGCATCTGCTGTTCTGTCATAAACTTTTACAGATTCCACACCTTCCATATTTTCCAGATAATATAACAGAATATCTGCCTGCTCACAGGTCATCTGCTTCTTCTGAACTACATGAAAACGTATTCTTCCTTTTATCTCATGTTTTATCTGAAACTTCAAAATATTCACCTCTTCATTTATCTGTTTGTCTGTTTATCACATCAACTGTTAAAAAAAGAGACCGCCTCTATTCTGCAGTCTCTTTATCTAACTCTTCATCCAAATTGTTAAAACTATTCTGCAGCTTCCTCTACTGCTTCTGCCCCAACTTCTTCTGTTGTTTCTTCTTCTGTTTCTTCTTCCGCTTCTGCTTCTTCTGCAAATTCTGCTGCAGCTTTTGCTTCTGCACGCTCTTCGTTAATCTGCTTTGCACCTTCGTAAATATCTTCTGCATTTTCCTGAACAGTTGTAACTGTATTCATAACCGTTTCTTTTGCTCTTAAAACAGCTGCTGTACAGTTAGTGTAAAGCTTCTTAGCATCATCACTTGCTAAAGCTTTAATACCTGCTGTTCCAAATAAAGTACCTGATGCAAATAAACCTACTTTTTTCCAGTTAATTTTAGTTAAACATTCAAACATATCTATGACCTCCTGATAATATAATCTTATGTAGCGTTACTTTTCTTTTCACGCAATAATAAGCCAACCGAGGAGAAATTACAAGTAAAATATTCACAAATGAGATTTTTTCTCACTTACCCTCGCCTGGCATTATTTATTCTCAATAAGCACTGTATTATTATCTTATTCAGGTTTTAAATCAGATAGAATCTAGACCATAATTTTATTCGCCATATCTTTTCCAATGGCAACTCTAGAATCCTTCACATTCACGATCATATTGCCATTAATCTCAGAAACAACTGTAATTGTTCCACCAACAACAAATCCCAATGTCTCTAAGAATTTCTTTGTCTCCTGTTTTCCACCAATCTTTTTAATTGTCACCGGTTCTCCCTGACTTGCCATCGTTAATGGTAACATAATAACCTCTTTCTTTTGTACGTTTGTTAAACCTTACTTTTATTTTATACACTCTTATCTAGTTAGTATGCTCTAATATTCATTAGAAGTCAATAATTTATTTGAGATTTTTTCTCAATAATCAATTTTTCATATAAAAATATGGCAGTGATTCTGCATTTTATACATGAATCACTGCCATAGAGTTAGATTAATATTTCAATTTAATATTTCAGTACTTTCTTCAGTTGTTTTACTGCCTTGGCGCTTTTCTTACTTTTCAGATCCTGATAATCAAAGAAAGCAAATCCATCGCAGCCTTTCTTTCTTGCATACTGTACCTGTTTTTTAAGTATATTGGCATCGGACCGCCACTCTCTTCGTTCTGCAGAACCGGCTCCGATATTATGGCCTGCACGATAGACCGCAATACCTATATATACCTTTACTTTTTTACTTTTTGCCGCATTCATCCATCGATTCGTTACTCTATCAAACTTCGCATACGGATGCTTGAATCCCCAGTAAATCTGTGGGCAGATGTAATCTACATAATCAGAAGAATTGAGCCACTTGTTGATATCAACATAATATGAATATCTGCTTGTGAGATTATCAATATTTCCTGCCGGGCTAATTCCAAATGTCACACTTGGATCAATAGATTTTACCGCCCTGTGAATCGCCTTTACCAGCATATTTACCTGTTCTCTTCTAAAGCTTACGATATTTTGCTTTCCTTTTGCCATTGTAGAAGCTCTGTATTCTTTTGCATCAAAGGCAGAGTTTACATTTGATGAGCTGAAAGCCGGATAAAAATAATCATCCATATGTATTCCATCAACATCGTAATTCTCTACGATTTCTTTTACTCCGTTTACGATCAGGTTTCTTACCTGGGCTTTCGCTGGATTGTAATACAGGCTTCCTTTATAAGCTAAAACATTACGGCGTGTCTTTTTCTTATTATGCCACTTTCTTGCTGGATTTTTTGTAGAAAGCTTCTTATAATTCGTGGAACCAGATGCTACACGATACGGATTGATCCACGCTTCAATCTTCATCCCGTTTGCATGTGCTACCTGTGTCATAATTTTTAATGGATCATATCCTGGATTCTTTCCCTGTTTACCGGAAATACACTTTGACCATGGAAAATATTTCGACTTATACATCGCATCCCCAAATGGGCGGACATGAACGATTATGCAGTTCATTCCAAGGCTTTTTCCCTTTTTTACTGCCTGTGTAAAATACTTTTTAAATGTTGTGGCATTTCTCTTTTTATACTTTGCTCTGTAAGCAGTATAATCATAGTAGGAAAACCAAAATGCCTTGTACTCATCTGTATTTCCTGCTGTCTGTTCTGTCTGAGCGTCAGAAGCTGCAGCAGCATTTACTGCCACACTTCCTAGTGTGTTTCCAAGCAAAAGACAGGTCAGTAATACTGTCAGAACAATCTTACATTTCTTCATTAACATGCTTTTTCTTCATTCCTTTCCTCATATATGTCTCCCTAAGCCCTTATAGATGCAACATTAATTAATCACTACGTTTTTATCACAAATTTTAGAGTTTCAGAAGCCCATATATATTTTCATATTAACTAAAAAAATTCCAAAGATAGTTATAACACATATCTTTGTCAGAATAAAGGTTTTCATTTTTTATCGCATCAAACACAACTTTCAGAGCAAGCTCATAATGTAAGCGTTACAAGCGAGCATTAAGAGCGCAGTGATACGAAGCATTTTTATCCAAAATATGCTTAATATCTTCTAACTTCTCCGGTCGAATAATCATAACTAATTCCTTCATATGCTATATCCTCCTTTATTTGTCCCATAATAAAAAAACAATTAAAAAAAAACTATAAAAAAGGAAGCTGTATCTATCACTTACAGCTCCCTTGCTTTTGATACTTGTGACTATACTCCATTAAGATATTTAATACAAGTCACCCATTTAACCATTTTCTTACTACTTTTTAATTATTTTTTTAAATATGTACTCACAAATAACGTAATAAATTTACTTTTATTCCTTTTCCCTTATCTTCTTAAACAGCTGTACCCTGTTACGGATTCCCAGCTTCCGATAGATATTTAAAATATGCTTCTTTAACGTATTGATACTAATAGATAAATAATCGCAGATAAAACTGTTATCCTTTCCTTCCATTAACAGATGCAAAATATTATGTTCCTGCTTTGTAAGCCCAAACTTCTCCGTCGCTGCCGACACCGTAAGCTTCTCACCAAACTGCATACGACTTTGTTTCTGCTGCCATAATCTGTACGCCATATGATCCTTCAACGTATCCACCAAAAATACTTCATCATGACTAAAATCATTCTTCCCAATATTGCGGTACATCGTTACCACTCCAAGAAACTTCTTCTCTTTTGCCATGATCATCTGCAAAGAATAATGCCAGTTATTCGGCTTATATACCTTCTGATAATACTCCGTTTTCACTCTCATATCATCAGAAATAATATCTGTCTCACGATATACGATACTCTTCCCACTGTACATAATCCCTCTACTGTAGTCAATACTGTCATAAACCTCCGATAAATCCTCATCACAATGATATGTAACCGGAGCCTTAAGATGGTATTCCTCCCCGTAAGATGCCAGATAAAAATCTGCACTGTCAAAATCCACAAGCATCTTCATCTGCTCTAAAAACTTCCTTCTCATCTGATCGAAATCCGCCGTTGTATAAATCTCATAAATAATAGAATTCAAAATCAGCCAGTCATTTGTCTGTAAAGTATTCATACATCTCACCTCTCTATGTACTAATCCCTCATACCACTTCATCTCATATAAATCGCATATAAAAAGTAAAAATTACCCCTTCTGATTATATTTAAATTCCAAAAAAGAAAAAGAAGGCATACTTGTTGCAAACAAATATACCTTCTTTGATAACCCCTGTGATATTAATTACTTCTTTATACTACTTATTATACTTAAAATGGTTAGGAAATCAAGAGGAAGTAATTATTTTAATACAATCTTTTTTACTTTACTCTTTCCTGCCAAAAACTTAACATATATTCCTTATCATCCTTTGTAATGCCTCTCATATGGCTCCCAAGTTTTATCACTGATTATATATCTTGGACGATGTTTTGATTCCAGATATATCTTCCCAATATATTCTCCAATAACTCCAAGCGAAAGTAATTGAATGCCGCCAAGGAAACAAACGATACAAACAAGGGATGCCCAGCCTGGCACTGCATTCCCGAGAATAGCTGTTATAATAGCCCATATAATTCCCACAAATCCAATAAGACTCACTACACAGCCAGCTCCTGTTATAATAGAAATCGGCCTGACGGACAAGCTGGTTATTCCATCAAACGCAAGGGCAAGCATTTTACTCAATGGATAATGACTTTCTCCTGCAATTCTTTCATGACGTTCATAATAAACAGTAGCATTTTTATATCCCACAAGCGGAATCATACCTCTTAAAAAAATATTTACTTCATGAAAACCTGCAAACTCCTGCAATACTCTCGTACTGATCAATCTGTAATCAGCATGATTATAAACCGTTTCGACTCCCATCTTATCAAGAAGTTTATAAAAACTTTCTGCTGTAAATCTTTTAAAAAACGTATCTGTATCACGCTTACTCCTAACACCATATACTACTTCTGCTCCAGCTAAATATTCATCTACCATCCGCTCCATCGCTGTAATATCATCCTGCCCATCGCAATCAATAGAAATCGTAATATCACATACATCCTTTGCTTCCATTAAACCTGCAAGTACTGCATTCTGATGCCCCCGATTTCTACTTTGACTGATTCCAATATAATGCTCTTCTTCCTGCGCAAGTTTACAGATAATATTCCATGTTTCATCCTTAGAACCGTCATTAACAAACAATATTCTGCTCTGACTGCTAATCTTATCTTTTGAAATCATAGTCTCGAGCTGTTCTAAAAACATAGGTGCAGTAATTGGTAAAACGTCTTTTTCATTGTAACATGGAATTACTATCCACAATATTGGTTTAGAAAAATCCACTTTTCCCTCATTCGGTACATTATTCATATTTTTCTCCTTTTACAATTGAATTATATCCTTGTTTCTTCCTCAACAGCCTTTAATGCTGCTTCAATTACCTTATCCATATCATAATAACGATACTCTCCAAGACGTCCACCGAAAATTACATTTTCTTCTTTAGTAGTTAATTCGCGATATTTTTCTGCTATTTTTTCATTTTTTTCATCATTTACTGGATAATATGGTTCTTCACCTAACTTCCATTCGCTTGGATATTCTCTGGAAATTACAGTAACTGGCTGTGTTCCATATTCAAAATGTTTATGTTCAATAATACGGGTATATGGAACTTCACGCTCTGTATAATTTACTACTGCATTACCCTGATAGTTCTCCATATCCAGCTTCTCTGTTTCAAAGCGAACACTTCTATATTCTAATACGCCATATTTGTAATCAAAATACTGGTCAAGCATTCCCGTGTATACTGTTTTGGCAGCAATATCTGGATTCTCTTTTCTAAACTCATAATAATCTGTATTCAGCAAAATATCAGAACCTTCTAACATTTTCTCTACAATAGCCGTATAGCCGCCCATAGGAATTCCCTGAAAACGGTCATTAAAATAATTATTATCATATATAAAACGAAGAGGAAGACGCTTAATAATAAATGCAGGAAGTTCCTTACAGTCCCTTCCCCACTGTTTCTCGGTATACCCCTTTATCAGCTTTTCATATACAGAACGTCCAACCAGAGAAAGAGCCTGTTCTTCTAAGTTCTTAGGCTCTGTAATACCTAACTCCTCAATCTCTGCCTGAATCTTGGCTCTTGCTTCAGCCGGCGTTGCAATATTAAACATCTTACTGAATGTATTCATATTAAATGGCAGGTTGTATAATTCATCTTTATATCTTGCTACCGGAGAATTGATGTAATTATTAAACTCTGCAAACTGATTCACATAATCCCATACTTCTTTGTTCGATGTATGAAAAATATGTGCACCATATTTATGTACATTAATTTCTTCTATATTCTCACAGTAAATATTCCCTGCGATATGTTCTCTCTTATCTATTACGAGACACTTCTTTCCCTTTTTTGTCATCTCGCAGGCAAAAACAGCTCCAAAGAGACCAGCTCCTACAATTAAATAGTCGTATTTTTTCAACGTATCTTCTCCTTCTTATTTATTCTATCCAATTTTGAATACCAATCCAGTTCTCATACGGCATCATATGTTTATCCCATTTTACATCCTGAGATCTATAAACAGTATCTATAATCTGCGTCTTTCTCTGCAATTTGAATTCCGGTATTGAAGTCAGTTGGTTTTTAATCTTAAGCAAATCTAAGTATTTATAGTACTTACCGAAATAAAATAACTTATTTCCCTGATACCTGTTTCTATATACTGCTGTTACTAAGTTGCTTGTCATCTGATGCTGTATATGTCCATATTCCCCTCTAGGATTATGCGTGGCTATCAAATTCCAATCCTTGCAAGTCAGAAAAGCATTTATGTCACGAACAATCTGTTCTCTGTCTCTTGACCAATCCGAGCGTTTTCCACCTTCCACATCAGGATATGAGAACATGAAACCTTTACATCCATATTCCTTTAATGCATTATAAAACTCTGCTCTTCTTATCGGATTATTTCCATTTGTAAGGCATACTACAAAATAATCTCCATCTAGAAGATGGGCACCTCCCCATAAACTTTCATCATCCGGATGGGCAACTATCATCAATTTTCTATACTTTTGAAAGTCAGGTAGCTTAATTCTATTCCCCTCACCATCAAAATAATACCAATTCTTTTTAACTTTTATAATTCCTGTGAAAACTTTTCCCTGCTTTTTTAAATAATATATTTTATCTCCCCGTCTGTATACTCCCTCTTTTTTTATAAGACGACCATTTTTTCGGAAAAAATATTTATTCTTTTTAATTGTCTGCTCGCCAACATATGCAGCACCTGTTTTTTTATCAAAATAATATCTTTTTCCTTTATAAGTTCTCCATCCATATTTACGTATACCTTTTTTATTAAAATAATAATATTTTCCTTTTATCTTCCTGACACAATTCTTCACATAAGTTGAATGTATTCTATATCTATATACCCTTCCGTCTGTTTCCCAGCCTTTTTGTGCTGCATGCGTAGCTACTGGAAACAAGACACATATTATGCTACACAGCAATATTATTGAAAATGTTTTTCTGATTAAATTTTTCATTTTTGCCTCCTTTTTATTATTAATCTATTTTATCTATTAGATTTTAACCCTAGAATATTTTTCTGTCAATTCGTAGATATTTTTCAACATTCTATCTATCCTTCAGACTTTCTTGTCACTGTCATCAAACTATGTTATATTCAAGAAAGAATTTATAATATTTTATCTAAAAGGAAGTACAGTAAATTATGAAAAATTTTTTTAAAATATCTGTTATTATACCCGCATATAATGCAGAAAAATATCTTACAAAAACTTTAGATAGCGTTGTATCTCAGACATTACCTCTTTCTGAATACGAAATTATTGTCGTTAATGATGGTTCTTCTGATCACACTGCAGCTATCTTAGAAACTTATAAAAAAATATATTCTAATATTACTGTCGTCAATAAAGAAAATGGCGGACCTTCTTCTGCCCGTAATGCCGGGCTGAATATTGCAAAAGGCGAGTACATTTACTTTTTTGATGCAGATGATATTCTTATAAATACAGCTCTTGAAAATCTGTTTTTGCGTGCACAGGAAAAAGATGCCGACCTTGTTATCGGTAAATATGATGTATTAAATACTTACAAGCTCTCTCCAGTTCATACGCTAGATGATTTAGTATGCCTGGATAACATTGATAAATATAATACTGACATACTATTTACCTTTTCCTTATCTAACAAACTGTTTCGCCATGCATTAATTCGCAAGTATGCATTACGTATTCCTTCTATCTCCTATTCTGAAGATGGCGCCTTTCTTGTTCAGTTTTTATATCGTTGTTCCAAAATTACTGGTTTGGATCAGGTAATTTTCCATTACAGAAGATATAATGAAGAAGATGCACAGTCTATTACCGCTTCGGTATCAGAATCTAAAATCAGAGATTATATCACCGCACATGATATGATTCTTTCCACTGCAAAAGAAAGCTTGCTGCATGACTTTCCTGAGTATGTAACCATAAACAAAGCAATCGAAGAAAATGATGATATTCATAATTATCTAAATACTATTATACAGAAGGAACTACTTATTTTACTAAACCGTTTTTATGCTAAATTCTGGTCTTTAGATGATTCTACTATAGAATTTCTTGTTACGCAGATTAAAGATAAATTAAAACTTTTAAATATGAAAGGTGTTTGTGAGCTAAAAGCAACTCTTTCAGAACTTCCCTTAACGAATTTATCCTCAAATTCTGAGGATCTATTATCTACTGCTACTTTTACAGCCATCCTCTATGGAGAATCGGAAGATCCGGATAATTTTTTATATTGTTTAAAATCATTAACAGAGCAAAATATGATTTCTCTTAAAATAATTGTCCCTTCCTCCATGAAAACGCTAATTCAAAGCAAACATTTATTACAGAAGAACATCATATTTTCAGACTGTAAGTCCAAAAAAGAACTTTTTAATAAGGCATTGGAAAATGTTTCTACACCATATATTGTTTTTTGTGATGAGAAAATAGTTTATTCTACTGGTGCATTCCGACGTGCATATAAATTATTCAGCCGATTATATATGGACTTTATCACAGAAGCCATTTATCACAAAAATTATGGAAGTCTGCAACCTTTAATTTACAGTCATATTGTATCCGACTTTTTATCCGAAAACAACTGCGATACTCTATGCCTTGGACTGGAAGCCACATTATCTAATAAATTCTTCTCTGTCAATTTTTTGAAGAAACATAATATTAATTTTTCTCTTAATACAATTGACTTCTTAGATAAATGTTATCATCATGGCTATTATCTTTATAATTTTGATGAAATCGTTATCTACAACGATACCGAAGAATCCTTTTTAGACTATACTTCTACAAAAGAAACGCGACCTTTATTAAAAGAGTATTTTAAAGAAAAACCACTTACTTTAAATAGCCCTGAGCTTCTCTACAATCCACTGGAATCTGGCGAAAAATTCCGTCCAATTCCGGAAGAGGATGCTGATAATGAATGGGTAAAAGAAATACCAAAACTGAAAAAGAAAAAATTACAAAACAAAGTTACTTTTGTTTCTGTTCGCTCTGATAACGAATTAGAAGGAAATGCGCTGGCTCTTTATCCTTATATTAATGGAGAAAAAGAAATTTGTGCTTACAAACTTCCTCATGATGATACTGCTGCACTCACTATGTCAGAAGCTATTCTTACAAGTAAAGTAATTGTAACCGATGATTATGTAAAATATCTCCGGTATTTTCCTCTTCGTCCACAGCAAAGAGTTATTCAGTTATGGCATGCCTGCGGTGCCTTCAAAAAATTTGGTCAGAGAGGAACCAATATTCCTGTTCCTACAGATCTCGCCACACATGCACAATATAATCTTGTATGTGTCAGCGGAAAAAGTGTTCGTTCTATTTATGCAGATGCCTTTGATGTTAACTATCAGAAAGTGCAGGCATTAGGAACTCCGAGAACCGATGCTTATTTTAATAAGAAACTTATTGCTAAAAGGAAACGACAGATTTATTTTAAACATCCAAAGCTTCTTTTTAAATCTGTAATCGTTTATGCCCCTACTTTCAGAGATACAGACGGCAACCGCAATGAATTTCATCCGGAACTTGATTTTGATTTCCTTTCAAAATCACTTTTACCAAATCAGATTATGATCATCTGCCCTCACCCGGTAATGGATACGCCAATTTTACCACATGCATACTCCAACATCTGGGAAATGCGAGACTTTTCAACCAATGATTATATGCTGATTTCCGATATGTTAATTACAGATTACTCTTCCGTTATTTTTGAATATGCTTTGCTGCATAAACCTATCGCATTTTTCTGTTATGATCTTTTACGGTATGACAGAGATTTTTATTTAAAATATCCGGAAGATCTTCCTGGTGATGTCTTTAAAACACAGCAGGAACTTGTTGATTATATCAGAAATCCTGAAAAACATATTCTTACTGATAAATACACTGCTTTTGTTAATAAATATATGTCCGCCTGTGATGGGCACAGTTGTGAACGAATTGCACAATTAATTAATTCTTATATGGAGGGAAACTAGTTATGAAGGATACTACGATTTCATTTCTCAGTACTCGTGGAAGAGGAATGAACATTGATTTAAAATTAATACAGGATCATCTGGCTTCTGCTTTTCCTGATACCACTTTTGACTATTATATGAAAAGCACAGCAACTAAAGTCCCCGCTGCAAATCAACAGCTTGAAAAAGCTCGATTATCTTTTTGCACTAATGCAAAAAACATCATTTGCATGGATCCATCTATTCCAATCAAACTTTCTTCTGCCACTCCAGAAGAAAGACGACTTTTAACCTTAGTACCTTATGATTATCTTTTTAATGAATATCTGAAATTCATCGAAGATGCTGAGTTGCCACACAAAAAGACTTTTATTCGCTGTACCCACATATTTCCTGGCTCACCTTTTTTCAGAAATCTTCTTAAAAATTTTTATGAATTTGAAAACACTGTTTTTTTAGATGATGTGTGCCTTCCCCTCGCCTGGGATATCACTTCAAAAGAATCAAAAGAAACCATACGGAGCAAATTTGAATATCTCTATCCTGATGCCAAAGGTAAAAAAATATTAACCATCCTTACCGTAAATCAGACTGTTCCCGAAGAAATGCAGGATCTTTTTTCTGATTTAGATATAAAAGAATTACTGGATAAAATAAGAAATGACTGGTTTATAATAACCAATAATATTAATCTTCTTGATCGTATAAACAGACTTTCTTTTTCCTATACAGAATGCTTTGGATATATGAAAGGTGTTTTTGGATTTGATAATTTACTTTATTTTTCAGACATGATGATTACAAACAGCAGCAAACATGCCTGCACTTTTGCTTCTGCAAACAAACCTATTTACTATTTAAATTATGGAAAAAAACATTTTGGACGATATATGAAGCAATTCTATCCTGACTTATATTTAGAAACTGCTGGTGAGTTAACTACTATTAATTACAAGAAAAGAGAGCTGTCTGATGTCGAAGCAAAATTCTGTCAGGAGTTTGCTTTTGCATCGGAAATTAATCCTTTAAGAGAAATAAAAGATATATTTATTTAAATTATAGGTTTCCTATATTTGTAAGGTAAGTGGTAGATAGTACGTACCTTGACAAAACTTTAGGCCGCCAAACGGCGGTCTTACTTAGTCAAGGTACGCATAGTGGAGCACTTACCTCTGTTTAGTCGCTTTACCTTCTTTTTCGGTTTTATAGTCACCCCTTCCATGAGCCAGCGAAACTGCTGCTGTGTGATCTTTTCAGAGATCTCAATGACCTGCTGGCATGAGACAGATTCGTCCAGGACGTGCTCCAGATAGGCTTTACGGATACGACGTAAACGATAATAATAATTCGATTTGGAGATACCTTTTGTATCACACCACTGCCCAACTGTCATATCCTGAGGACGGTTCTGGCAGTCTTTGATCAACTTTGCCCATTGCTGTAACCGATAGTCTTCTGCAACGGCTGTGGTAACAGAACTCATAGGAAATCCTCCTGACCAGTCCTAAAAGTTGAGTACTGAACTTTTAAGACTTTTAATAATCTTTGAGACTATTATGGCACTGAACGGAGTAGAAATCTAGATACGCACTATTTACCACTTACTGTTTTTCTAAAAACCTATAAATTCCACCCATCATTATCGTTACCATCAATGGAAGCATTTGTACTAAATATCTGGAATTACATTCCCAGATACATAAAAACATAGCTAAGCCCCAAACAGATGTCACTATAACATTAAGCGTTCCTTTTTCTTTAATACGAATATTTGTAAACAAATAATACATCATCCAAAACAACATCAATAAATGATATACCTGCATATATATATAATATATATTATGATATTTTCCATTTAGGTTCAAAATTGGTTGTAAGAAATTTTTATAAGCCGGCAAACGAGCAATATAGTCATCTCCTCCCATACTTCCTGTTCCCCACACTCTTATCATTTTTTCACAAAAAATATGTTTCATGACTCCTATAAATCCCATATTCCTAACTCGTTCTTCAATCTTATCAATATCTGCATTTCTCCGCTCATCATATGTATCAAATGATAATGTATAATTGACATCATCTTGATTATATCCTCCTCCATCATTTAGAGACATCATTACCCAATGCTCATACGGAAACTGATATTGATTTTTTAATTCAGGAATAAATTTATATTCTTTTAATAAAATACTGCTAAATAAAAATATAATACTAACTGCTGTTATACAAATCACCAGCAAACTCTTAATAAACTCTTTTATATCTCCCTTGATAAAAATATCTATAATGACAGCAATCAGTACAAAAACAACCGTCATTTTTAACTTATATCCTATGGCACCTAAAATGGCTGTTATAATTAAAGAACTCCATTTTTTCATACCTTGTTCTGTTTTAAATCTGCTATAAAAATATACCTGTCCAGAAATAAGTGGCAGCGAAAATGTGTCTGTATACGCAAATGTAGCATATAGGTACAATGGTGCAGCAAGTACTAATACACTTCCTGATAAATATGCCTTTTTATTTCCCCATAATCTTTTTATAGTGATATAAATAAATACTATTGAGAGTTGTGTAAAAATACAGCTTAATATAATAGAACAAGACTGCAGTGCTTCTGCCGAAATATTAGGTACAGCTAAATTTATTATCCAAAATATTTTTTCCAAAATAAATAACAGCAACAAATTATTCGGATATCTGGCATAATATGCCTGACTTTCAAAATCTCCTGTTTTAGCCAACTGAATTGCATCATTTAAAATTCTTCCATAATCCCATGTAGAATATATGCTCGCACGTAAATTCCAGGCTACATACATCATGAATATGATTGATATTCCCCACAATAATAACCATATTCTCTTAAATATCACTTCATTATCTGCACACTTTTTTTCCAAACAATTATATACTTTCTTTCCTAACAGAAATATAGATATACAACATCCTGCAAATATGATAATGCTTATCTTACTAACCGTAAATGTATTATACATTGCAATAATAAAAATCCAAAAAAAGCACATAAATGAAATTAATGAAAATATTTGCATATATAATAATCCTATTTTTTTCAATTATCATTCTCCTTATTCCGTTATACTTTCCAATTAAAATTAATTAATAAATTTTATCCCCATATCTTAAAGCCTAGATAATTATACCTGTTATTTTTTCACTAAACATTTGATGATACTGTTATCTATCTTTCCTACAAAATAATCAAAAATCATAGCCAATCCCAGTGTTATTAAAAATACCATTACAATAAAAGCATACGGAGAATCTTGCATAATTCCTATTTTTGTTAATACAATCATCGGAATCCTCTGTAAAATATAAATGCTAAAGACTCTTTTCCCCATCCATTCTAATGCTGTACTTTTTATAGAAACCTTCATTGTAATCATCACAACAGCCAAAGTAAATAAACTGGCCCAAACAGAATAAGTCTCTATGCCATAATTTCTATTTTTAAAGCTAATCCAGTACACAACAGCCAATATTGCTCCCAGTACAATATACACATAGTCATTTTTCATAACTATATTTTCAATTTTATCTTGTAATAAAGCAAACCATCCACCTAATGCAAATAAAATTACTGTATTGTAACACCATGTTGGCTGTCCTACTCTAATCTCCCAATATACAAAAGCTATAGACAGTATTGTGAATATAGTCATGCCAATATATAATGCACTATCTTTATCAAACCATCTCAATAAATAAAATGAAATAAATAATAAAATATACAGTACAAATATAGCAAACATATACCAGTTAGAATTTCCGATGCCTACCCATCCCGTAAAAGCAAGTAAGATCATTTTCCAGTCAAAATGGATTTTTAAACAAATATTCATTATCTCGAATAACAATACTGCTATATCAAAATTCAATACTACAATCAAAAATCTCTTTAATGGTAAGGTTTTTATATATTTAAATCGCTTTTTCATTATAGATTTTATCATACCAAATCCTGAATAAAACAGAAACATAGAAACTACCATCTGTCCCAGATGAACCTGAAAAGATTTATACGGGATATCCAATGCTCCTGTAACATTTAAATAGGAATTCCCATGTCCTAACAATACAAGCATTACAAAAATCCCCTTAATTACATTTGTCTGTTCTATGCTGCAATATTCTGTATTAAATCTGTTTGGTTTCGCAATCTCCGCTTTTGATATGATCACCATAAGCAACATTAATATAAATAAAATCATTTATTTATCTCCCTTCTTTTTCTGTTAATCACCCAAATAATTATTATCAAAATTAACGTAGAAGAAGAAATAGCCGCTCCTAATTTCAGTCCTGGTGTTCTATAATGTAAAGTAATTTTATGTGTGCCCTTTTCTTTTAAATATACTCCGGACCACATTGTATTTACAGTAATGAGATCTGATTTTTTTCCATCTACCTTGACACTCCATCCTTCACTGTGTGGCAAAGATAATACAAGTAATTCATTTCCTTCTGTTTCAGCTGTTCCCTCTATATAATTCGAGGCAAATTTCACCTGATTCATAGGTTTCTGTTTTAATTGATTTATTTGTTTTTCCATCAAATTCATATCTTCTGTTAACACAGATAAATCTGAATATGTATATTCTCCAGGTTCACTGAATATAAGAGAAATCGTTTGCTTTCCTTCTTTCTTATTTCCTAAGCATAACAAAAAACTATCCTGATTCCAAAAATATTTATATTGTTTCTGGTACATTGTTGTATAGTCTGTTCTTTTTCCTAAATGACCTGAAATTACAACACTTGTCGGTGCAGACCACTTTTTGTAATTATAATCCTGAAGCTTTTTCTCATAAACAGACATATTTTCAGAATAATAATACTGTGGTGTAGATAGAGGACTGTAAGCCTTAAAATGAATTCCTTTTCCCTGAATGAAAACTTCTTTTCCTTCTGGTATATCCACCTCAAGTTTAATAGTTGCATCTCTATGTTTTACAATAATTTTATTTTTCTTGATACATCCTCCTTTTACCTCTTTAATTTTATATGGTAATTCCGTATCTCCAAATGTAGTCTGTTTTTCATTTAATTTTTCTGCGTTTTCTTTATCAATGACTGCTCCCGAAAGCATAGCCTGCTCTTTTTGTAATGTAGTATAATTTTCATAATTTTCTTTAGAAATATAATTTTTAGTTACATATCCAAATGGTAAGACATTTTTGTTTTTATAAATATATTTTATGTCTCCATTTGCATTCTTATATTTCTTATAAAATCTAAAGCCGTATGGCATATCTTCTTTTGTATCTGCAATAGCGTATTTTACGTTACATAAATTATCTAAATAGGATCTGCCTTTATTTCCATGTGACAGATTAGGAACTGCCAAAGCTGAATTATTTAACTCTGTATTAAATTCTGTTATCTTTCCTTCATACAAACTATAGTAAAATGCCACTGACGGATAGTTAAAAAGTAAGCCTTCATTCAACGTATCATCATCTGTTACGTCGACTCTGTAAAAACCAGTATCATTGATTTTTGTTACTGCTCCTGCCGTCTTTATACCCTTCAACTTTTGAATCTGTCCAATATCTAATTTACTGGACATAATACTGGAATCTATCGGATTATAAAGCATAAATCCATAATAGGCTACACAACAGCATATAACCATCAGTAATCCTATCTCTTTCTTTACTTTCCTTTGATTCACATTATTGAACAAAAAGATAATTACCAAAAATACAAATGTCCAGATAACTCCTGCCATGACAGCAGGGCTTTTCAATTCTCTTACAGTTAAACATATAACCAGATAAATAAATGAACCACTACATAATACTACCTGTTTCTTTTTATCTAAACAGAGTAATTCTTCAAATAAAATCGTAACTGTTATAGCAGACAAAAATACCAGACCAAATATCCAACGATTATTTATATAAGCAAACCCATTAAATGCATATCCAAAAAAAGGAATTACAAGGAATATTGCACTAAGAACATATGCAATCCTGAGAATCTTTTTTATTCTTTTCTTGGTTGAACTACGCTGAAACAGAAGCAATATGGATAAAAATACTATCGGACAAAATCCCAATAAATTATAATTAGATGCAATCTTAGGAGAAAATAAACTGGATATTATCTCTGTGTATTCTTTTACTGTATAATGTATATAACTTGTAACAACCTGACCAGCTCCTCTTCCCTGATTAACAAATACTTTTAAATCTGGAATCAAAACAACGCAACTTAATAAGGCTCCCACTATAATAGGAAGCATCATTTTCCCTATATATTTAAATAAATTTTTAATTCTTACCTTACATTCAACGCCTTGCTTTTTCAGAAAATAATCTGTAACACACAAATATCTAAGCAAACAGTATACTACGGCTATTATACCAAGCATATAACAAAAATAGAAGTTACTGATTAAACATAATGCAATAACCCACATTAACATACTTCCACCTTGATTTCGAAATATTCTTTCGATAGCAATCAGTAATAACGGAAGATAGATTAATACGTTAGGAAATGCTGCATACATTACTGCTGAATACAGAGCAAATATCGAAAAGCAGTACATTACTGCTCCTGCTATTACATATACCTTTGTATATCCTATTTTTCTGCAAAACATGATAAAGAAAAATCCAGCCAGATATATTCTGAAAATAATCAATAATTGATACACCACTTCTAATTGACTTGATTTAAAGAATATTCCTATAAAATTAATTGGATCTCCAATAACATAATAATTTAAAGCCGTTAATATATCTCCACCCATACCAATTGAAAAATCCCACATAGGGAAATGCAATTGTCCTGTAGAAAATAGTGTCTTTAAAACTTTATGTATATACGTAACAAAATATTGAAAAGCCGCATAATATTGCTGTAAACTATCATGATACTCTATTAATGTTTTCCCATAATACAGAAACTGACCATATATTATCAGCGCAATGCAAACAAATATTACCGTATATATCCCATATATCTTATATTGTTTCTCTGTTATTTTTTTCAAAACTTAACCCCTTTCTTGTATCAGTATCCTCTTAAAAGTACAACTTATATTATCATTAATTATTTTATTACGCAATCGAAAGAATATCCTGTTTACCTCCTGCATTTTCATATTCATTATCAAAACTGCATAATCTTGTCAAATCACTTTTTCTGTTATATAATAATGACACATATCAATCATTAAAATCATTAATGTATAATTATACTACCAACAAACTATTAATATAAATTCATAATAAGGATGGAAAATATGAAAAAAATATCAGTTATTATTGCTGCATATAATGCAGAAGAATACCTGTCCGAAACAATGGACAGCATTTTTTTACAGACAATGGATAATTCTGACTATGAAGTCATCGTAGTGAACGATGGCTCATCCGACAATACATTAAGTATATTAAACTCCTATAAAGCCAACTATTCTAATTTAACTATCATTGATAAAGAAAATGGCGGTCCTTCTTCTGCGCGAAATGCGGGATTGGATATTGCTAAAGGAGAATATATCTTCTTTTTTGATGCAGATGATATTTTAGAGCTTGATGCTTTAACTTCTATGTATGATGCCGCTTCTGAGAAGCAGGCAGATTTATTAATCGGCAAATACGATATCTTTAACCGCCATACCACTATTGAGATTCATAATCTGGATGACTTAATTGAATTAGAAGAAATTGAAAAATATAATACCGATATTTTATGGACCTTTTCTTTATCCAATAAACTTTTTAAAAGGTCTTTAATCGAAGAATATAATCTCCGCCTTCCACCTATCTCTTATTCTGAAGACGGAGCTTTTCTTGTACAGTTTTTATACCGTACTTCCAAAATTATCGGACTGGATTATATCATTTTCCATTACCGCAGATATGATGATGTGGATTCTATTACCGCATCTATTTCCCCTGCTAAGATCCGCGACTATATTACTGCACACCAGTTAATTCTTGCATCCGCGCAGGAAAGCTTTTTAAGAGATTACCCGGAATACCATTCTATTGAGGAAGCAAGAGAACAGAATCCAGATATTCACAATTATCTGAATACGATTCTTCAAAAACAGATTCAGATTATGCTGAATCAGTTTTACATTCAGTTCTGGTCTTTAGATACAGAAACTGTTCAATTCCTTGTAAAAGAGATAAATGATAAATTAAAAATCCTGGATATACGAACAATATCCACTCTGGAACTTTCTTTCCCAGAATTTTCTTTATATGATATTAAGTCTGCCAAAGAAGACATTTTAGCGAATGCATTTTTCACTGCCGTACTTTTTGGCGATAATACAAACCAGGATAATTTCATGAAATCTCTGGAATCTCTGGAAAAACAGAATCTTATTTTTATGAAGATTGTCGTACCTTCTTCCATGAGAGCTTCTATCGAAAAAGAGGGACTTCTTCAAGATAACCTTTTCTTTGAAGACTGTACTACTAAAGAAGATTTATTTACTACAGTGCTGAATAACGTTCAGACTCCTTATATTACTTTCTGTGATGCAGAACTTACTTATGCAGTTGGTATTTTCCGTCTTGCCTATCGCCAGCTTAACAAACAGTATGATTTTGTAAGTGAAGGCATTTATCATAAAGAATATGAACAACCACAGCCGATACTTTTCAGTAATATCGCATACACATCTCTTAAAAACAGTAAAAAGTATACAGACTGCCTTTCTATGGATGCTACTCTGGCAAATAAATTCTTTAATGTTGCATTTATAAAAGGTCTTAATCTCAATTTCAGGCAGAATCTTCCTGAAATAACAAAACTGTGTTACACCAAAGGAAACTACCTGTACAGATTGGACGGTATGTTGTTGTATAATAATAAAAAAGAAACTTTTATTGATTATATTTCAACAGAGGAGACCCTTCCTTTTATAGAAGAATATTTAAAAGATAAGCCTGTTACATTAAACAGTCCGGAAATACTTTATGCTCCAGCAGAATCTGGTATGAAGTTCCGTCTTCTTCCTGACGAGACTGAGGAAGATCAAGCATGGAATAAAAAGGCAGCTTCTTTCCGGAAGAAGCCACTTAAAAATCAGGTTTTATTTGTTTCTCCACGTGCGGATCACCGTCTGGAAGGCAATGCAAAAGCCTTATATCCTTTTATAAAAGGCAAAAAAGTTATCTGTGCCAAACGCCTGCCTCATGATTCTGAGACAGCATTACAGATGACAGAAGCTATTCTAACAAGTAGAGTTATCGTAACAGACGATTATGTAAAATACCTGCGCTATTTTCCTCTGCGATCTGAACAGCGTGTAATCCAGTTATGGCATGCCTGTGGCGCATTTAAAAAATTTGGACAGCGCGGAACAAATCTTTCTTTGCCTGAAGACAGAGCCACACATGCACAGTATAATCTTGTAAGTGTGAGTGGTGAAGATTTACGTTCGATCTATGCCGATGCTTTTGATGTAAATTATAATAAAGTAAAGGCTTTGGGCACTCCAAGAACCGATGATTATTTTAATAAGCATCTTATCAGTAAAATAAAACGCAAAATATATTTCCGTCATCCAAGTCTGATTGGAAAGTCAGTTATTGTTTACGCTCCTACTTTCCGTGATGTCGGATGTGACCGGAGCGAGTTCCATCCGGAACTTGATTTTGACCGTCTTTCTAGGGAACTGCTTCCAAATCAGGTATTGCTGATTTGTCCTCATCCGGTAATGAAGAATGAAATTCTTCCAAAAAAATATAAGAATATTCGTGTAATGCGAGATTTTTCAACCAATGACTATATGCTGATTTCAGATATGCTTATTACAGACTATTCTTCTGTTATATTTGAATATGCATTACTACGCAAACCTATCGCATTTTTCTGTTATGATCTTGCAACGTATGATCGTGGTTTTTATCTAAATTATCCGGATGATTTACCTGGTGATGTGTATGTAAATCAGGACGAGCTGACCGACTATCTGACACATCCTGAAAAACATGTTATCACAGACAAGATGAATTCCTTTATTCGCAAATATATGTCAGCCTGCGATGGTCACAGCTGTGAAAGAATCGCAAATTTAATTAATTCATACATGGAGGGAAAGTAAAATGAGTAAAAAAACTATTTCATTTGTAAGTACCCGTGGACGTGGACTAAACACTGATCTGCAGCTTGTGAAAGATAATCTCATGGCTGCTCTTCCAGAAGTGGAATTTGAATACTATCTCAATAAAACAGCTACAAAGATTCCTCTAATCAATACTAAAATGGAAGACGCACGCCGAACTTTTTGTACTGAAGCCCAAAATATCATTTGTATGGATCCTTCTATTCCAATTAAAATACCTAGTGCTTCCGAAAGAGAGCGCCGTTTGCTCTTAGCAACACCTTTTGATTATCAATTTAATATTTTTATGAAATACCATGATAATCCTGACCAACCAAAGAAACAGACATTCATACGCTGTACACATGTAATGCCCGGCTCTCCATTTACAGCTAAACTTTTCCACTCTTTTTATGAATGGGAAGATAATGTTACCTTTTTAGATGATATTCCTCTACCTATTTCCTGGGATATTCTTCAGGAAGAGAAAAGAACTACTGTAAAAAAACAATTGGAATTTTATTTTCCGCAAGCAAAAGGTAAAAAAATACTATCCATACTTTTAGTTGGACAAAAACCCGAACCCGAAGATGGTTCAGAACCTGTAAACCTTTTTGATAATTTTAACTTAAAAAAAATCATGGATTATATAGACAATGACTGGTTTGTAATTACAAATAACTGGGATCTTGTAGAACTATCCTACCAGTTACCATACCAATATTCTTCCAAATTTGGTTATATTAAAAATAAAATTTCGCTTAATGATATGATGTACCTTTCCGATATGTTGATTACAAACAGCAGCAAACATGCCGGAAACTTCTCAATCACCAAAAAGCCTATTTATTATTTGGAATATCTTCCAAAAATATTTGGTGATTTCATAAAGAAATTTTATCCATCTATGTATTTGAAAGACCTGGAGCAATTACTGACACTTGACTTTAGTAACACTGAATTATCACCTGAACAGAAAAACTTCTGCCAAGAATTTTCTTATGACCCAACAGAAAATCCATCTGAAACAATCGAAAAGCTTTTCAAATACTAATTTATAGATTTCGTATAGACGAAAAAAGAGCGAAATAGTTCTCTGATTAAAAAGATTCCAATAGTACCTTAAATTTGTGATATACTATATCATATTTTGTTGAAAGGAGAATTTCATTGAGCTCACCGAATGCTATTTTACATGAATTATTAAATCTGGCTGAAATTATGCTGACCAATGGCGCCGAAGTCAGTCGTGTGGAGGAAACGCTTAATCGAATGGGACATGCCTACGGTGCCAGTCAGATGAATGTTTTTGCAATTACATCAAGTATTGTTGTTACAATGGTATTTCCTGAGGGAGAAGAATATACACAAACTCGCAGGATTAACACCCCTGCCGGCACAGATTTTTTTAAATTAGAACAGGCAAATGCATTAAGCAGACAATGCTGTGCCACTCCCCTTTCTTTGACAGATTTGAAAAATGAAATAAATAAAATTTCAAAAATAAAACCTGCACCTTATACTATTTATCTGGGAAGTATGCTTGGTGCCGGCGGGTTCTCTGTCTTTTTCGGTGGAACGATCTTAGATGGAGCTATTGCTGTTATCTTTGCTTTTCTCCTTTGTTTTTTACAAAGGCATTTAAATTCTATATGCAGTAATACCTTTATTCTTCAGTTTTTCTGCTCCCTCTTTATCGGTACCGGCATTTGCATCACTGCCTTCTTTTTTCCGGTAATTCATGTAGATAAAGTTATGATCGGAGATATTATGCTGTTGATTCCCGGTATTCTTATGACCAATTCTATACGGGATATTTTAATCGGAGATACGATTTCCGGTATAATGCGACTCGTAGAATCTCTTCTATGGGCCGGCGCTCTTGCCTGTGGATTCATGTGCGCTATCTGGTTTGTGGGAGGTGTATTATGATACTTCAGTTCTTTGCGGCTTTTATCGGAGCTGCCGGATTCGGATTCCTGTTTCATTTGCAGTTTAAACACATTTTTCCTGCAGCTTTAGGTGGCGTACTGACTTGGGTTATTTATGTTATTGCTAATACCTGGGGGTTCGATGTTTTTATTTCCTCACTATTTGCCAGCGCCTTTGCTGCAATTTACTCCGAAGTCATTGCAAAAATAAGAAAAGCTCCTACCACACTTTTTCTCATCATCTCTGTTGTTGTTTTGATTCCCGGTGGCTCTCTCTACTACACGATGAGCTATGCTGTTCAAAGGCAATGGCAGTATGCCGCAATGTATGGTTCTAAAACTGTCCAATGTGCATTAGGACTTGCCATCGGAATGAGCCTCATATGGATATTCCACGATATGGCAAGAAGGGTGTACTCTTTAATTCATTAGGGGAAAACAGACGAAAAAAGAAATACTGCCATATCCCATCTGCTCTGTAGTCGCTGTGTTTAAGATGCTCATCCGCATCTTAA
>OLSM01000900.1_pt1 | contig 25425 bp, 21 predicted proteins | sample 1672721 | NCBI WGS metagenome assembly OLSM01 (sample SAMEA3136717, study PRJEB25190) | human gut metagenome
ATCCCCAATCAAGACGTCTGATCCGCATGCCGCCCCGATACAAGGGGCGGCTTTTTTTCGATATGTACTGTCTGACTCTTGCTCTTTTATCCTCTATAAAAAACATAACATAGATGTAACGGACCCGTCCTTGTTTGGTAACATCAAATCTGGTACCATATACCCATACAAGGTGCGTTCTCTCTTAACCTCCGCGCAAACCCTCGGCAAATGGATCGGCTGAATCAGCCGGTCCATTTGCTATTTGCTGCCACGGCCGGAAAACGACGGCATATCTCCTTCTCTTTTGGCCGGCCCTCGTTTACTTTTCGGCCCCTCATTTGGGTATCTTTGGTTCTCAATAGTAGGGATACGTTACCTTACGTCAGCCACATCATAAAAGCCGCAGCGAATATGCAAAGTAAGGTAACGCCACTGATGACGCCCAAACAATGCAGCCGCCGCTCCTGCGCCCTTCTGCGCCTTGCGTTACGACGTTGGTCAGCATGTCGGTTTACCAATCGTTCCACATCCTCAGCGGGATAAAACTCACCTACCGTGCAGTTAAGACGTATCAATTTGCTCATTTTGATGATCCCCTTTCTTCGAACCTCCTGACGGCTCATTGCCGCATGTACAAATGCATTGAACTACAGCGGCAAAAAAATTTGTACTGGTCTGCGTATTCGCCATCTGATAACAATTGTTTTCTCCAAGGCCCTCTCTGCTATCCTAATGCGCATTTTGTGCGTTTATGGGAATCCACTCAGCAGGGTCTGCGCCAATTGTTCAATCAGTTTGAACAACCATAGTATACCCCGGTCTCCCTGTTCTGTCAATCGTTTACTTCAACATTTTTGAACTTTATCACTTTACTCTTGAACCTGCATACAAAATATGCTATGGTTACTTCAGGATGTGATGAGCATGAAAATAGCGACAACGGCAGATCGGCTAAAGGAACTGATGAAAAATCGTGGGCTTCGACAAGTGGATATCCTGGAAAAAGCCCATCCATTCTGTGAGAAATACGGCGTGAAATTGGGGAAAAACGATTTAAGCCAATATGTGAACGGCAAGGTTGAGCCAGGTCAGGAAAAATTGTCGATTTTGGGGTTGGCTTTGGAAGTGAGCGAGGCCTGGCTGATGGGATATGACGCACCCCAGGCAAAGTCTCCCGCCGCCCGGGACGTTTCCTCCGCCCCCCTCACGGAAAAGGATGAGCGGGATATTGAAAAGAGGCTGGAATCCGTTCTGGACGACCTGGAACGGGGCCAGAGCGACCTGGCGTTCTCAGGGGAGCCCTTGGACGATGTGACCCGGGAACTGTTGGTGCAATCTCTTCGCAACAGTATGGAAATTGGAAAAACGTTGGCCAAGCAGAAATTCACCCCCAAAAAATATCGAAAGGATTAAGGGAGAGCATGGATATTAAGGCGATTGTCAGTGATCTCTGCAAAGAGCATGAAACGCGCAATCCCTTTGATTTGGCAGTATCGCTGGGCATCATCGTCCTGCATGAACCGCTGGGTGAGATCCAGGGATACTATAACTGCTGTTACCGGCAGCAGTTTATACATATTAACCAGGAGCTGAATGGATACGACGCCCTGTTTACCTGCGCCCATGAAGTTGGCCATGCTGTGCTCCATCCGGGAATCAATACGCCATTTCTACGTAAACACACCATGTTTTCCGTGGAAAAAATCGAAACGGAAGCCGATCACTTCGCACTGGAACTTCTTTTTGACGACGAAGAGCTTCGCCTATTTTTGACGCGAAGCATCACGGACGCCGCCGCCTTTATGGGTATGCCCGTACGCTTGGCGGAGCGCCGGATGCGTTCCATCCCGCCGCTGACTATTGCGGATTGAAATCCTCGTTATCCCGCCGCCGGGGGGCGGCAACCAAATAGAAAGGATGTTGATCATGAAGAAGAGGTTATTTTGCCTGCTGTCGCTCATGCTGCTGTTGGCATCAAGCGCGTTTGCCGTCAACTTAAGTGTAGACGGTAAAACGCTGAATCCGGACGTGGCCCCAATCATCGAAAATGGGAGAACCCTGGTTCCCGTCCGTGCCATTTTTGAGTCCATCGGCGCCACGGTAACATGGGACAACGCCACAAGAACGGTTACTGCCGTGAAGGGCGAAATTACAGTAAAGCTTATCATTGACGACACGACGGCCTATGTAAACGACACGCCGAAAACCCTGGACGTTCCCGCCAGGTTGGTAGACGGCCGAACCCTTGTCCCCGCCCGGTTTGTGGCTGAAGCCATGAATGCGGAGGTTTGGTGGGATGACGAAACCAAGACCGCGTATGTGGCGACCGTATCCAATTACGATGGGTACCGGGTGGCCCCCAACGACATCTTTACAAAGGAAACCGCCGACGCTTCCATGATTGGAACCAATATGTACTTAGACGCCACCGTCGTCAGCTCTCAAGATCTGGCGGACGGTACCCGCGGGTATCTCTTCAAAACGGATTTGGGTCAACTCTATATTACTAACGTGCCGAACCCGCTGCCAGAGGGAAAGACCATGCAAGCGGGAAATACCTACCGGATCTGCTTCCGTTACGATGGATTTTCCGACACCCTCCAGGTCCCCACCGGCACGTTCATGGAGCTTGGCGACATGTCCATCATCCCCCACATGTCCAACCAGTGGCTCTTGTGGTATACCCAAAATAACGACTAATTGACGCGAACGAAACGAAAAAGGCACTGCTCCTGGCGCTAAAGCGCCAGGAGCAGCTTTCAAGGGCGGTAATCCTACACGGGTTACCGCCCTCTTTTTCAGTTCTTTCATGGAGTTACCCGTAATTGAAACGCATACCGCCTGCCGCTATCGGCTCACCTGCTGATAGGTAACGTCCGGCTGTTCCCAAGCGCGTACCCCTTCCACATGTAAAAACCGAATATTTTGAAAATTATACGTTAAAATAGGGCGGCAGTCCGCGTCCATGGAATGGGTGGCAATTAAAATATTCTCCACAGCAGGAGAATCGCCGGTGGACACCACAACCATTGAGTGCTGGAAATCCGGCGGGTTAAAGGACAACTGGATAACATCTCCCACCTGCATTTCAGAGGCCTCGGTCTCCGTCGCATAGGGCCCCACGCCCTGGTTTGTGGTGAGAAACTGGTACAGTGCTTGCACCCCCGTCCATGCAGGCGCCCGGTTATCAATACTGACATAATACCAACCAAAGGTCGGTTTGTAATTCATAACCCCGCTTCCCGCGTATAGGCATTGGGAAACGAAATTGGTACAATCCCCGCCGATATCGTGAAAATTGTAAAAGCGTTCATTGCGCCGGTAGGCCCAATAGTGCGCATATTCCAAGGCTTTATACCGGTTATAGGGAAATTCTTTCAGGCCCGGGTCTGTCAAGTTTCTCTCCCTCCGTTTCCATTAGATATGGTATACTATGCGGCAAGGAGAAAATGGGTTTCTGCTCTCCCCCATCAAAACGGGTAGCCGCCTCAGCAGCCGTGTAAATTTCTCCACAAGATCCTGTTGACAGCAGGGTTTTAATCCCCTATAATATGATGCAAATATATTTTGGGAAAGGACTTTGGCAAACAATATGGACGACGCCGACAGTAGCGACGCTGACCAAAATAATTACCACAATTTATTTTCTATATTTGTGATAGAAGACATAATCTGCGCCCTTTGATAAGGGACTGGCAGGTTGTGTCTTTTTGCGTTTTTTCACTGGCCACCGCCTACCGGCGGTCAGAATATATTAATTTTATCTAAGAAAGGTGTGGTTTATCCATTATGGATCATCACAGGCAGGCGCCTTGGCATGCCCAGAAGCAGGAAGAGGTATTCAATTTCTTCCAAACCTCCGAGGAGGGGTTACGGGATGGCGAGGCGGCGGAACGACTGGAAAAGCATGGTCGCAACGAGCTGCGCGCCAAACCGCCAAAGACTGTTTTCCAAATGCTGAAAGCCCAAATCATCGACCCCATGGTACTGATCCTTATCGGCGCGGCAGTCTTCTCCGCAGTGTTGCAGGAGTGGACGGAAGCGGCGGTTATCTTCACCATCGTGGTGCTCAACGCTGTCATCGGCATTGTGCAGGAGAAAAAGGCGCAATCCTCCCTGGACGCTCTGCGCAACATGAGTGCCCCCACCGCACGCGTACTGCGGCAGGGAGAGGAGAGCATAGTCCCGGCGAGTGAACTGGTTGTAGGGGACGTGGTACTGCTTCGCGACGGCGACATGGTCCCCGCTGACATGCGGCTCATAGATTCCGCAAATCTGAAAGTGCAGGAGGCCTCCCTCACCGGCGAATCCCTCCCCTCGGAAAAGGACGCGGATGACCTGCTGCCAGCGGATTGTGTACTGGGCGATCGGCGCAACATGGCATATTCCTCCTCCATGGTTACCTACGGGCGCGCGACAGGGGTGGTGGTTGCCACCGGCATGGAAACCCAGGTTGGCAACATTGCCGGCATGCTGGAGAAACAAGACGCCCTGGATACGCCGTTGAAGCGAAAGCTGGACGCGGTTGGGAAAACCCTGACTGTGGTGGGGCTGATCGTGTGCGTTTTGATCTTTGCCATCGGCGCGCTGTACCAGCGTCCGCTCATTCCGCAATTTCTGGTTGCCATCTCCCTGGCCATCTCCATTATCCCGGAGGGCCTGCCCGCCACGGCTACCATCGTGATGGCCTTGGGCGTCCAGCGCATGGCAAAGCGAAACGCCCTGATCCGCAAGCTGCCCGCTGTGGAAACCCTGGGCAGCGCCACGGTCATTTGCAGCGATAAGACAGGAACGCTTACGCTAAATAAAATGACGGTAACCCAGATTGCCGTCAATGGTGACTTCGAGGCCGGTCATACCACGCCGGTGGAAGCCGCCGTCCAGCGGCACCCGAAGGTGTATCAGGAGTTGGTCCACGCCGCCGCCCTCTGCAACGACGCCAGTCTCGACCCCGACCGCACAGGGGAAATAATCGGCGACCCCACCGAGGGCGCGCTGATCTACATGGCCCAGGCCTTTGGGATTGACCATGAATCCCTGGAGGATCAATACCCCCGTCTCTATGAACAGCCTTTCGACTCCCATCGAAAACGTATGACAACGGTACATCGGGTCCAGGAGCAGTGGACGGCTTACACCAAGGGCGCCGTGGATGAAATGCTCCCCCTCTGTACCCACATCTTGACGGCTGACGGCGTCCGGCCCATCACAGCGGCGGACAAGGAAAACATCGCAAAGCTCTGTCTTAACATGTCAGAGAACGCCCTTCGCGTGCTGGGGTTTGCCCGCCGCACCCTTTCGGTCCTTCCCGCCAATGACGATGAGAATCTGGAATTTCATCTGACTTTTGTGGGCGCCGTGGGGATGATCGACCCGCCTCGAAAGGAAGTGGCCGCCTCAGTGGAAACGTGCCGGGCGGCGGGGATTCGTACCATTATGATCACCGGGGACCATCAAATGACTGCCCTGGCCATTGCAAGGGAGCTGGGAATCTATCAGGAGGGAAATACGGTGATCTCCGGCGATCTGCTGGAAGACATGACCGATGGGGCATTGGACCTTGCGGTACAGACCGCCACTGTTTTTGCCCGGGTGTCTCCGGCCGATAAGCTGCGCATTATTCAGAGCTTAAAGCGAACCGGCGAGGTGGCGGCCATGACCGGCGACGGGGTAAACGACTCCCCTGCCCTGAAAGCCGCCGACATCGGCGTGGCCATGGGGATCACCGGCACAGACGTAGCCAAAGATGCCGCCGATATGATCTTACTGGACGACAGTTTTACTACCATTGCCTACGCCATCAAGGAAGGCCGCCGCGTTTACCGAAATATTCAAAAGGTAATCCAATTCCTATTGGTTGGTAATATTGCGGAGATTTTGACCTTATTGGCAGCCACCATTTTCAACTGGGATGCCCCGCTTTTGGCCGTGCATATCTTATGGGTTAACCTGGCCACCGCCACCTTGCCCGCCTTGGCCTTGGGCGTGGACCCTGCCAGTAAAAATATTATGAAGCATCAACCGGTGAAATCCGGCGCCTTATTTGAAAAGGATCTGGTGCGCCGGGTTGTAACCCAGGGCATCTTTGTCGCCGCCATGACAATTGTGGCTTATTGGGCCGGCGCCAGCACGGGGAACCATACCGTGGGCCAAACTATGGCGTTTTGTACCTTGGCCTTCTCCCAAATGCTGCGCGCCTTTAACCAGCGCTCCAATACGGAACCGATTTGGGTGCGGGCGGAAGGAATCAACCCTTGGCTGGTGCTGTCCTTCGCAATTTCTCTTCTCCTCATGGTCTGTATTCTCTTGGTCCCAGCCCTGCAACACGCCTTCCGGCTTACGTTGCTGTCCGGATCCCAGTGGCTGGTGGTCATGGGCCTTGCGTTGCTGTCCATCGTGCAGGTGGAACTGGCGAAATGGGTGCATCGCTTGAACTTCCACTGACAGGAATAAGGAGAGGGGACGATTTTTCCCTCTCCTTCTCTCCTGGCAAATCATTGCTGAAGAGAAGAGGAATCATACATGGAATTCACAGAACTTTGTAAGGCCGCACTATTCGGCGTGGTGCAGGGGATTACCGAATGGCTGCCCATCAGCAGTACCGGCCATATGATCCTACTGGATGAATTTGTTCCGTTATCCATGCCGGCGGAATTTATGGAACTGTTTTTCGTCGTAATCCAACTGGGCGCTATCTTTGCGGTGCTGTTGCTGTTTTGGAACAAATTATTTCCTGTCTCCTTTCACGGGAAACCGCACCTCAAAAAAGAGGTGCTGACCATTTGGCCTAAGATTCTGCTGGCCTGTATACCCGCCGGTTTCGTTGGCCTGTTCTGGAGTGACGAGCTGAACACGTTGTTTTTCAATTACCCAGTGGTGATTGTCATGCTGGCGTTGTTCGGCATACTCTTTCTTGTGGTGGAGCGCTGGAATGCAGGCAGGGAGCCTGTCATGAAGACCACCGCGGACCTGACCTATGGGGCCGCTTTGTGGATCGGCGCGTTCCAGCTCATCGCCGCCATCCTGCCGGGGACCTCCCGCTCCGGCGCCACCATTATCGGCGCGCTGATTCTCGGCGTATCCCGGGTGGCCGCGGCCGAGTTTACCTTTCTAATGGCGGTGCCGGTCATGTTTGGCGCCAGCGCGGTGAAGCTGCTGGATTTTGGGTTAACATTCACTTCTGCGCAAGCTGCGGTTCTCATCACCGGTATGCTGGTGGCCTTTCTGGTCTCGGTCGCCGCCATCCGGTTTCTGATGGCCTTTATAAAAAAACATGATTTTACCGTCTTCGGCTGGTATCGAATCGGCCTAGCCGCTATCGCGGCGGTCTACTTTGGTTTTGTCGCGTCATAAGAGGGGCCGTTTCTGCGCTCTGGCAAGCAAAAAGAGCCTGTCGTTCGCTGTGACAGGCTCTTTTCACGCCCCCCTTCCCTGACAGTGGGATCGTGGACATTCCTTGTTTCTCTACGGGATTCATGATCGGTGCAACAGCTGCTTCACTTTCCGCTGGAACCCAATTTCCCCGTCCCTCGCGTGGATTTCACGGCCATAATCTCATCAGGAGACACCTCCCGCACCGTGACCGACGGGACCGGCACCAAAATCCCCTGACAAATGGCCTTTGCGTAAGGATGTACGAGATACGCGGACGAGAAAGTTCCCCCTTCCTTGTCCTCCTTGGTTATGACGAGCGGCTTATCGTTATGATTGGTAACCGCAATATGCCACTCCCCCCGAAAGCCGGAATCGATCACCCCGCTGCGCTGGCCAATGCCCTTCGCGCCGGTGCTGCCCCGCTCTTTCAAAATGAACACATAGCGGTTGCTGAATGCACTGAGAAGTCCTGTCGGAATTAATTTTGTCTCATGGGGAGCAATGGTCATGGAAGGACCTTCAAAGTGGGCGTAAATGTCGTATCCACCGTTTTCCACATCTTTGGTTGGTATTTTTACGTCTTCATACAGCTTTGCAAATAAGATTTCGTCGTCGCGCATGGTTTTATACTCCTTCCCTCTTTGGTATCTTGTATTCTACCACACTGCAGACAGAAAATCTTTGAAAACCGACAATCTGGATTACAGGTTTCGTATTTAATGAAGGGAGGCAGCGATTTTGTTCGCCGCCTCCCCTGATTGTTTCAGCTCGTTTTCGCCATGCTTGTCCCACACTTTAGGGCCCGGCAGGCGTTTTAGTTTTCATAAGGACTCTGCAGGCTGTAATTCCACCGGTTCCCTCCCCGGTAGGCATTCCGGAAGTGATTGTTTCGTCCATCGCCCGTATACCAGCAATAGCTGGCCGGCAGAACACGGCCCACCTCCGTTTCCCCATTCTTTTCCCGATTCCAACGAGACAGTACATCCCGTGCCAGTTCCTTTAGATCGTATCCGTAGTCAGACACGGTTCTTGCCGACCGGTAATAGGCGAACTGATTGGGCGCGGTGATAATTCCCGCAATGCTGCTTCCATATTTACCGCTGTCAAACCGATTGAGGATTGTCCACATTACGCAGGCAATTTCCGTCTTGCTTTTAATTCCTCTCGCCTCGCAGTAAGCGACCTTAGCCAGCATGGTCACATCGTTTTCTGTGTAGTATAGAATCGGCTCCGGCGCCTGAACAGGCTCCGGCGTTTTATACTCTTGAATATCAGCCAGAATCTTTGCCCCATCGAAATGGGTAAAGAACTCTGTGGGCGCATAGGCATGTCCCTCTTTTTCAATCTTCTTGTTCCGTTGGGTCTCCAGCAAGGCGCCCATGACGAGAGAATTTGGCGTGTTTGTCTCCGCGCACTCCTCCATCATGCTCAGATAATCCGTGGCGTTGTTGTACCCGGTAATCACAGGGTTTGGAGAAGGTACATTGGTTTCACCACTGGCGGCATACGCCATTGTAGTGCCTAGAAGACATAGCGACATCAACAGAATCAAGCATTTCTTTTGCATATCATTCCTCCACTTGTTTGATTCCTGAATTGGAAACAACTTTGGCGAACAGGCAAAATGTTTGCGCAGCTTCTCGGTCAAGGTATGTTGCGATCAACAGCCATTGTACAAAAAGCTAAAAACGCGCCAACAAGTCTGTGGGCCAGGCCTCACTTGTGGGACTCCCGCCGAAACAAATGCAAGGAGAACCGCCACAAGCGCTCTTTTCTTCCCAGTATAGTCACAAGCGAGGAATTCTATACCAACTTTGTAAATTATTATTTTATCTCATCGACAGAAATAGCCCTTAATATCTAAAAAACCCCCATAAAACTGTTGTAATTGTTCTAAATTTCATTTTAATTGTCACTTAATGCGTTTTTCTATTCCCGTTTCTCCAGATTAATCATATGATCTTCTCAATGTCAAATTGGGAGGATATATTATGATTACAATTCAAAGTGTATTTCGTTCACTAAATGTAACCGGAAAATACAAGGGTTTTCGGTGCGCCGCCTTCGCTCTGAAACTGATTTTGGAGGATGAAGACTGGCTGGCTAACCTCAAAGGGAAGCTCTACCCGCGCGTCGCCGATGAATTTCAATGCAGCCCGGATTCCGTGGAGTCGGCCATACGCTACATTGCCAAAAAAGCATGGACGCTGAATGGTGACGAGTTGAAGAAACTTGCGAAGATAGACTTGTCCAAAGCTCCGCCAAACAAAGAATTCTTGACCATCCTCTACAACTATATTCAGCGGTCCGGCACGCCTCCGCAGTAACATCTCATAAACTGACAATCGCAGAAAAATTTTGCGCCGTGTTGGGAACCTTTTTTCTGACGGGACCGTCTATGATACTAAGAAGGAACGGACCCAACCTATCAGGAAAAAAGGAGAAATGATGATGAACCAAAAACTGACCGCCTTATTGTTAAGCGGCGCATTGGTCTGCGCCATGGGAACCCAGGCCCTGGCAGCCGCCACCGGAGAAGCGCCGGATCACACCCCCGCCGCCTCTACAGATGTACAGAAGCTGCCCGCCAGCGTGCTGTATACCGGCAAGGTAACGGAAATTCTTAAAGACGAAAAAGGAACGATCACCGGTCTGCGCCTGGACTCGGAGGATGACGGCTCCTACGTTATGACGATCTCCGACGAAACAGTTTGGATCGACAATCAGGCCTTTACCGCTGACGATCCCTCCGATCTGGCCGTAGGCGAAACTCTCAACGTATTCCGCAGCCCCGTGTCCACCCGTTCCCTGCCGCCCCAGTCCGCGGCCATTGCCGTGGTTCGCAATGTGGTTCCCGATGCGGACAGGGCAATATACCATGTGGTAGAAGCTGTCGAAATCCAGGGGGACGGAAACGTTCGCATTACCACCGACAATGGGGGCCTGTACCTCTTCACGGATAAGGAGACGAAGGCAGCGTCCTACCTGGCCAACGGTTCCACCGATGTGACCAAGCTCCAGGCCGGCGACCGGATTATGGCTTGGTACATGGCGGTTGCCCTCTCCTATCCCGGGCAGGCCCACCCCAGCAGCATCATGATTCTGCCCGCCAATACAGAAAAACCGGAGCTCCCTGACCAGGGCGCGAAGCTGTCTATCCAGCTAAACGGCAAGACCTCCGAGCTGACAGGCCGTTATGAAAACGACGTGGCGATGGTGCCCGTGGCCGCGGTAGCCCGCGCCCTGGGGCTGGAGGCCGCCTATACCAGAGGCCAGGACGGCGCCGTGGTTACCGTGGAGAGCAAGGAATTTTCCGTGAATATCAACATTGACCAGAAGCTGATTTCCGGCGTCACCAAACTGCAGGGCGCCGTGGGCGCCACCGGTCCCCAAGACTATGGCATGGCCGCTTATATAGAAGCCCCCGGTACCACTTGGGCCCCCGCAGAACTCTTTACCATGTTGGGCAAGACGGTAACCTTGGAAGGCAATATTTTATCTATTCAGTAACTTCCTATCACCTATTTTTTCACTGCCCAGGCAGCCGCTCGGAGAATTCCGGGCGGCTGTTTTCACCGTTATCGCCCTCGCCCCTGTCCGCCGCCGGTACATAAACGGCGCGCGATGAGGAAAACTGTTGGTATCAACTGTCACAGGAAGGGGTTCCCATATGAATTATTTTGACGCGGTACAGCACCGCCGCAGCTATTACGCCATCAGCGGCGCCTGCCCCATCTCGGATGCCCGGCTCAAGGAACTGCTGGTCGCCTCTGTGAAGCACGCGCCTTCGGCTTTTGATTGCCGTTCTTCCAGGGCGCTGCTTCTGCTGGGAAACGGACATCAAACACTTTGGAACATCGTGCTGGCAGCGCTGCGCCCGCTGGTTCCGGCGGACAAATTTCAGTCCACAGAGCAAAAAATAGCCTCCATGGCCGCAGGGTATGGAACCATTCTATTTTATGAGGATGAAGCGGTGCTCAAGGACCTGGGGGAGCGCTTTCCCTTGTACAAGGAGAATGTCTCCAACTGGGCGGAACAGGGCAGCGGTATGCTGCAATATGTGGTCTGGACGGGCCTGGAGGCGGAGGGGCTGGGGGCCTCTCTCCAGCACTACAATCCCCTGATTGACCAGCAGGTGGCCGCTGCCTTTCAAATACCGGAAACCTGGCGGCTCATCGCCCAAATGCCCTTTGGCGTGCCCACAGCGCCTCCCGCCCCCATGGACTACGGTGACGTTGAAGCGCGGGTCCGGGTGGTGGAGTAACGTGGTTCGAGTCATCAAACACGGGCAGATGGGCAGAAGCGACCACGGCTGGCTCCGCTCCAGTCACCACTTTTCCTTTGCAGACTACTACGACCCCCACCGGATGGGATATGGCGTTCTCCGGGTGGTCAACGACGATTTGGTGATGCCCCACACCGGTTTTGATTCCCATCCCCATGCGGACATGGAGATTGTCAGCTATGTGGTAAACGGCGCGTTGACCCACACGGACAGTATGGGGCACCGTCACACCCTCACCCGGGGCCAGGTGCAGTATATGAGCGCCGGCACCGGCGTCTATCACAGTGAGTATAATCATGGCGAGTCTCCCCTGCGGTTTTTGCAGATTTGGATCATTCCAGACCAGAAAGGGTATCCGCCCCAATACGGCGACTGCGCCTACCCGTGGCAGGCCCGTGAGGGCAAATGGCTCCCCATCGCTTCCGGGCGGGAGGGCGGCGCGCCAGTCCGCCTCCACCAGGACATTGAAGTGGCGGTGGTCAGCCTGGCGGATGGCGAAACCATCGAGTGGCCCGCTGGGCAGAACCGGCAGCAATATCTGGTGTTAATTGAAGGACGCGGAACTCTTAACCAGCAAGCCATGGACGCCCAGGACGCGGCGCAAGTCCAGGGAGAAACCATCCGCCTCACGGCGGAAGGCGACGCCCACTGTCTGCTCTTCGATATGGCCGCCCATTGACAGCACAGCCAGGACTGACACAACGCAAGGGTAGATGTAAAAAGCCGGGAAGTGACGACACTTTCCGGCTTTTTCCGTTAACCCAACCCCAGCAAACGAACGACAGATGTAAAGAGAAAGCACACCGCTATTCCTATTCCCGTGGGTATGGCGATAGAAATTCCCGTCCATTTCCAGCTTCCCGTTTCTTTTTTAATGGTGAGGCAGGTGGTGGAGCAGGGCCAGTGGATCAGGCAAAACAGCATGGTGGAGACTGCGGTTACCCAGGTCCAGCCGTTGGCCACAAGAAGGGTTTTCAGCTCCAGCAAGCTCTCCATCTCCAACAGAGAGCCCGTGGAGAGATATGCCATAATCATAATTGGAACCACAATCTCGTTGGCGGGAAAACCCAAGATGAAGGCCAAAAGGATGACGCCGTCCAACCCCAGCAGCCGGGCGAAGGGATCCAGGAATCCGGCGCAGTGTGCCAGCAGCGTCATGTCCCCCACCGTCACATTGGCCAGAATCCAAATCACCAATCCGGCTGGGGCGGCAATCACCACCGCTCGGCCCAACACGAACAGCGTACGGTCGAAAATGGATCGGACAATTACCTTTCCAATTTGGGGCGTCCGGTATGGCGGCAATTCCAGGGTAAAGGAAGAGGGTTCCCCCTTTAAGATGGTTTCTGATAAAAAACGAGAGACCCAGAATGTCAAAAGAACGCCCAATACTATTACGCCCGTCAAAATGAGCGTGGAGAGCACAGAATCCAAAACGCCCCCTGCGACACCCACAAAAAACATGGATATAATGGCGATCAGCGTAGGAAACCGGCCGTTACAGGGAACAAAGTTGTTTGTCACAATGGCAATGAGCCGCTCTCGAGGCGAGTCGATGATGCGGCAACCGGTCACACCCGCCGCGTTACACCCGAACCCCATACACATGGTCAAAGCCTGTTTTCCGCAGGCTTTGGCCTTTTTGAATTGATGGTCCAGATTAAACGCCACCCTGGGCAGATACCCGAAATCCTCCAGCAACGTAAACAGGGGAAAGAAAATGGCCATGGGGGGCAGCATCACCGAAATCACCCAGGCCAGCACCCGGTAAACGCCCAACACCAGCACCCCGTGCACCCATTCCGGGGTCCCCAGCCACAGAAAGAAAGCGGTAAGCCGGTCCTGGACCCAGAACAGGCCGTCGGAGAGAAGTTGAGAGGGATAGTTTGCGCCTGTGATGGTCAGCCAAAACACCACGCAGAGCAGGGCCAGCATGATGGGGATGCCGGTGCGCTTACTGGTTAAAATTCGGTCTAATTTTCTGTCTCGGTCATCTTTGGCGGTGTCTTCCGGCCTGGTGATTCGGCCGCATCTTCCACAGGCTGAACAGCCCGCACAGGGGGAATACGCCACGGCGGCCACCGATTCCGCCGTGTGTATGATCCCGGAAACCACCATGTCTTTCAACTGCTCAGGGGTAATTTCCGCCTCCTCCAACGCCTGCTTCGTCAAGTCTCTGGCCGCTGCAATTTCGGGGTATCTCTCCCCATCGCAGTGGATATATTCCATAATTTTTGCCCAGAGGGTCGGCTCCTCCTCCAAAAATCGCAGGGCAGCCCAAGTACCATTGAACCTGCCCTGCAAAACCCCGTCCAGGGCATGGACCAGGGGCGCAATGGCGTTACGCACACTGGCAGGGTATAAAACCGATTTGGGATGGGGCCGGACCGAGCCGTTGCAGACCAACTCTACCTTTTTCTGAAGTTCCTCCAACCCCTTGCCGCTGCGGGCGCTGGCGCCTACAACCGGCACGCCCAAGTTCTGTTCCAAGCGGTCAAGGTCTATCCGGATTCCTCTTTTTTTTGCTTCATCCAACAGATTCACGCACACCACAACCTGGGAGGTAATTTCCATGACCTGCATCACCAAATTTAGGTTTCGTTCCAGGCAGGTGGCGTCGCACACCACGATGGTTGCATCCGCGCCGCCAAAGAGGAGGAAGTCCCGGGCGACTTCCTCCTCGGCGGAATGGGCCATCATAGAATAGGTACCGGGCAAATCAACCAAAACATAGTCCAGGCCCCCGAACCGGTAGGTTCCCTGGGCGCTTGCCACCGTTTTCCCGGGCCAGTTGCCGGTATGCTGATTCATTCCCGTTAAGGCGTTAAAGACGGTGCTTTTCCCTACATTGGGATTGCCCGCTAACGCAATTGTTCGATTTCCATGAACCGTTTGCTCTACTGTTGTCCCCGCCGCGGCGGGGCGTTCCGTCAGGTTCATAAGGACCACTCCTCTCCATCATCTATCAGTTTACCAGAACGCAGCTGGCATCCTCCGTCCGCAGGGCGATCACCGCGCCGCGGATTCCGTAGGCGATCGGGTCACCATAGGGACTTTTATGAATGCAGGCTACATGGGTTCCCTCCACAAGGCCCAAATCCTGAAGCCGCCGTTTGATGCTGCCTTGGTTGGTCAGACAAATTACCTCCGCATCCTCGCCTTCCCGAAGATGGGTTAAATTTTTTGTTTGCATTATGATAACTCCTTCTACTAATGAAGTTCATTCTCACATAAAATGAGGGGTAAGAAACTTTGTTTCCTTAGGCTATCGTATTCATTACGCCACCGGCGGGTTACCGGCAGGAAAGGGGGCTCTCCCTGTGTCTGAAAGTGAGTTTTATACCATTCGTGGCTATCATTTACAGGATCATCGAGAAATGTCCGACTCTATGGAGGATTATTTGGAAATGATATATCGCCACACCCGGCAAGAAAAATTTATCCGCGTCAACCAACTGGCCGGACTGCTCAATGTCAAACCGCCGTCCGCCTCTAAGATGGCCGGGAAATTGCGCAGCTGTGGTATGATCGCCTTTGAGCCTTACGGGCTGATCCAACTCACCCCGCGCGGAGAGGAGGAGGGCGCCTATCTGCTGCACCGGCACACCGTCCTCCACCGGCTGTTCTGTGCTATCAACCATTCGGACAATGAGCTAGCCCTGGTGGAAAAAATAGAGCATCATTTTGGCCGAGATACTATTTTAAATATAGAAAGGTTTTTGGACCAACGGGATGAAGCCCATGCGCCGTCTTTCCAAAGCGCGTCCCACAATGACCACCCCGCATCCCCAATCCAACCTTGACTGTACCGTTCCCCTTTTTGCTTCCGCATGTAAGACAGCCCCGCTTTTCCTGTCTGGAAAGGCGGGGCTGTCTTACTCTAGACGTCGTATGATCCTCACACGCGGCCTTATGGGGTCTGAAACGTGGCACCGGTGTAAAACCAATTAATACACACGGAGGTTCTGGCTCCTCCCTGTGAGATAAAGGTATACACCTGACACATGGACCACAGGCCGCTGGTTGGGTCCTGCTGACGAATCCGAGTCCAATGCATCTCTTGGGATTGGCTGTAGATTAAATCGTCCAATACCAGTGTGTTTTTCACCGTGACATTATCGTTTGTCTGGGCCTCGACGGTACCCCCGTTATAGATACTGGCGCGGCGAATATCCGCCAAGACCGGAGCGTCCGCATTGGCGGCCCGAACCGAAAGGCGGACGGAGGTGGCCGAGGTATTTTGGATCGTGAGTATGAGGCTGCCAAGGGCAATGTCCTTTGTGCTGTTGAGTGCGGACAGGTTTATATTGTAGCAATCCAGATTTGCTTTCAGATTAGGGCTGACAATCTCCTGATCGGCGGTCTTAAAGCTGACCTTATAGCTGGTGGCGGTATCTTCCGACACCGTCATCTCCGGGGCGGGCCCCGTGGCACCAACGGCCCCGGTGTCGCCTTGCACGCCTTGCTCCCCCTGGGGGCCTGTGGCGCCAACGGGAAGTACAAAGTCCAGCGCCGCGCCGACTTCCGTGGGATTTGCCGTCACTGCCGCCGTGTCGCCGGAAATCTTCGCCTTTATGCAAAGTGCACTGGCCGAGCTCACCCGCAATGATATTACGATGGAAGAATTGGTTCAGCTTACTTTGGCAACAGGCAAGCACGGAGTTTCCGCCATGGCACAACTGGATGCCGCCAATACAAACAGCTACGGAAATCCGGAAATATCGGAAGTGAATCTAGGTGTCCGCAATAATCCCGGTATCCTTATCAGCGGCCATGATCTGAAAGACCTCGAAGAATTGCTGGAACAGACCGAAGGAACAGGTATAGACATTTACACTCACAGTGAAATGCTCCCCGCACATTATTACCCCCAACTGAAAAAATACAAGCATCTGGCAGGAAACTACGGAAATGCCTGGTGGAAACAGAAAGAAGAGTTTGAAAGTTTCAACGGACCGATCCTGTTTACCAGTAACTGCATCGTTCCTCCGCGTGCCAACGCTTCTTACAAAGACCGTATCTACATCACCGGAGCCTGCGGACTGGAGGGAGCACACTACATCCCCGAACGCAAAGACGGAAAACCGAAAGATTTCTCCGCACTGATTGCACATGCCAAGCAATGTCAACCGCCGACGGCCATCGAAAGCGGAACGTTGATCGGAGGTTTTGCCCATGCACAGGTAGTGGCTTTGGCGGATAAGGTAGTAGAAGCCGTGAAAAGCGGAGCGATCCGTAAGTTCTTCGTTATGGCAGGATGTGACGGACGTATGAAAAGTCGTGAATATTATACCGAATTTGCCGAGAAACTTCCGAAAGATACAGTCATCCTGACTGCCGGTTGTGCTAAATACAGATACAACAAACTGGCTTTAGGTGACATTAACGGCATTCCCCGCGTATTGGATGCAGGGCAATGTAACGACAGTTACTCACTGGCTGTCATCGCACTGAAACTGAAAGAAGTATTCGGATTGGACGACGTCAACAAACTTCCTATCGTATATAACATCGCATGGTACGAACAGAAAGCGGTGATCGTATTGCTGGCATTGCTGGCACTGGGAGTGAAGAATATTCATCTGGGACCTACTCTTCCGGCCTTCCTTTCACCAAACGTAAAAAACGTATTGATCGAACAATTCGGAATCGGTGGCATCAGTACCGCAGACGAAGATATTATGAAGTTCTTGTCATAAACACAAGACGTATATACATGCTAAGCCTTAACTATTAAATATAAAAAGGAGGAGTGTCAATAGTAACTAAACTGGGGCTGATTAAAAGTCGGTCCTAGTTTAGTTACTATTAACCTTGACACAGTCCTGACTATTTCAAGAACAGAGTCAATCGTCCTTCGGTAATATCAAATTAAGAAGTACTCCGACCAAAGCGGCCAGTCCGATGCCGGATAATGAAAAGTCTCCCCACGTGAGAACAGCTCCGCCAATGCCGACAGTCAATGTCAGAGAGACAATGATGATGTTTCTTGTACGGCTCAGATCAATACAGTTATTCACCAGATTACCTATTCCGGCACAAGCGATGGTTCCGAACAGCAAAAGCATAATTCCCCCCAATACCGCACTCGGAATGGATTTCAGCAACGCACTGATTTTACCGACAACGGAGAATAAGATAGCGGATATGGCAGCAATCCGGATGACTTGCGGATTGGTGATTTTCGTTAATGACATCGCACCCGTCACCTCCGAATAAGTTGTCACCGGAGGACCGCCGACCAATCCGGCAAAGCCGAGGATTTCGCCACGATGCGCGGTAAATGATATATCGCTTACATACGGCGTGCACAGTTCCTTCACCTCGAGGATCGCCTCGCCGGGGTGTTCGCTGCGCGGCAGGGCGTCGTAGATGTCGCCGAGCGACCGCCCCACCATCAGACGGATCATCTGATCCTCAGGGGTAGTTGCCTGATCCACGATCTCGACAAGACGTCCATCCTTAAAAATGATGACCTTCTGCGCAACCTGTGCTATTTCATTCATGCGGTGGGAGACATAGAAAATGATCTTTCCTTCCGCCCGCAGTTGGCGGATGATATCGAACAGGATATCGATCTCGTTGTCGCTCAGGCTGGCAGTCGGCTCGTCAAACGCGATGATATTGGAATCGCGACTGACGGCCTTCATGATCTCTACCATCTGTTGATGGGCGATGCTCAGGCTTCCCACCTTTGTTTCCGGGCTGATATTCAGCCCGAAGCGTTTGGCAATTTCAGCGGTGCGCCGGTTCATCAGAGCGAAATCGACCAGGCCGTTTTTCTTTTTCGGCCAGCGTCCGAGCAGTACATTTTCCCCGACGGATAAGTCCAGCTCCACATTCAGCTCCTGGTAGATCATGGCAATACCTGCCTTTTCTGCATCCAGTGAATTTTTTGCGTCCATCCTCTTCCCCTTAATCAGTACCTCTCCCTCGTAAGTGCCGGATGGATAATTGCCCGCCAAAATCTTCATAAGGGTAGATTTGCCGGCTCCATTTTCACCAACGATCGAAAGAATTTCTCCTTCCTTTAGATCTACAGATACATCGCAAAGAGCCGTAACGCCCGGAAATCTTTTGTAAATATGGCGCATCTGCATGACTGTATTTTCCATGGTATCTCCCTCCCTGCCTAGTCTGTCCTTTTCGTTCCGGCACGCTGCATAGCATCTCTCTTATACTGGTCCAGCATAACAGCCAGAACAAGTATGAACCCAACCACAAAGTTCTGCCAGTAAACAGACACCTTTAAAATTGTCATGGCATTCGACAATACGTTCATAAACAGCGCTCCGATTGCAGTGCCGAGTATAGTTCCGATACCGCCGTTCGTACTGGTGCCCCCGATGATGACCGCGGCTATAACCGTCATTTCATAACCGGTTCCTCCGTTTGGCTGTGCGGATCCCAGCCTTGAACTCATCATGATTCCTGATAATGCCGCAAGGGTACTTGTGATACAGTAACAGATAATATAAGTCCGGTCTAGATTGATTCCGGACAGCCGTGCCGCCTCTTTGTTCCCGCCCACTGCATAAATGGAACGCCCCACGGTTGTCTTCTTCAGGAAAATATGTGCCGCTGCCCCCAGCACGATACAAATAAGGATAACCTTGGGGATACCCAGAACATCCTGCTGTTCTATGGTCTGAAATGCAGCCGGCAGAGGATAAATAGGAACCCCTTCTGTTACTATATAAACGATACCGCGTGCCATATACATCATTCCCAGCGTCATAATCAATGCCGGAATCCTGCATTTTACTATGATGATTCCGTTGAGGAATCCGATCAGGAATCCCACCCCGCATCCCAAAATCATTGCCAGCCAGATCGGGGCCCCCAGATTCACCATTCCCATTCCGCTGACACATCCGCCCAAAGCAAGCACTGATCCTACCGATAGGTCCAGTCCCCCCGCGATCAGTACGAAGGTCATGCCAAGCGCCGTAATCAAAGTGAATCCAGTAGACCGCAGCACGTTGAATACGTTGGCCATACTTATGAACGCTGGATTAACCAGCGCTATTATCACCATAAACAATATGGTAGGGATGATGACTCCACTCTCCTTCATTTGAAATACTTTAATTGCTGCCTTTTTTATCCGTTGGCTCATCTCGCATTCCTCCTTTACGCTGTAGTACTAGTACTAATTCAATCATAGCATTGGGAGTACGCACTTACACTTGAACAAAATTGACAGCACTGTTTTATTTTTTATATCATTCTGATCATTTGCACTTTTTTGCCGGATTTTGCTTCTGTCAAAAAAGTGCAAGTCTTCCTTTCTATACAAGTGAATTTTCTATCTGTTATAATAAAAGTACTTATTTTTAAGCGTTAGCTGAAAATCTACTCCTCAGGGGCTTGTGTTACGGTTTCCCCTTGGGTATACTTATTATACTCTTATATAAACAAATAATCTCGAAAGGATTTGAAATATTATGAAAGAAAATAGACGATATCTAGGTATACGTACCAAACTTTACGTTTTAATTATTCTTTCTCTTCTGATTCCTGCCTGTGTGCATGGATTCTCCTATATCCTTCAGCAAAAAACTCTTTCCAGCTATCAGGCGGCATTGGAAAGCCAGATAACACTGAATGACTTTTTTGTGAGCAATCGTGATATACACGAGCTGTTTGAAAATTTTATGCTGCACCCTTCCTCAGAGAATAGAATTTCCTATGAGGGAGAACTGGGCTATGCCAAGGAGCGTCTGAGCCACGTACTTTATAATTTTCCGGATGGTGTTTACTATGATAAAATGCGGGATCTGGAGAATATGCTGGAAACCTTTGAATCACAGGCCTCAGATGTAATCGCAAAGATCGGCAGTGTCCCGCAGTCCGAACTGCTCTCCCAGACACAGGATGTACTTTATACCAATAATCTGATTGACTATACTTACAAAAAATATACTACATATCAGGCCGAGTCTATTTCCATGGAGACCAGCAGGCTCCTCCGGACTATGAAAGTCAATAACCGGCTCTGTAATCTTGTTTTTGCTGCAGGCCTTCTGTTTCTCTGCATCGCAGGGTATCTGACTACCAGGAAGATCACCCGGCCGCTTTTGAATGTGGTCAGCAGCGCAAAGGAACTGGCCAGCCGCCGTTTTGATATTCCGGATATCTATGTGGATACGAACGATGAGATGGAGATACTGGCCAATGCCTTTAATAATATGAAAAACAGCATCAACGGTTACATTTCCCAGATCAACAGACAAGCCCTGATGCAGGAAACCAGTCTCAAGGCGCTGCGCAATCAGATAAATTCTCATTTTCTATTCAATACTCTGAACCTGATTTCCCGAAGTGCATACTTTGAGGGAGCTCCTCAGACAATTCAGTTAATCGACGCCACCACCGATATGCTGCGCTACAGCCTTTACAAGACAGAAGATGCGGTTAACATCCGGGATGAACTGTCTTTCGCAGAGACCTATATCTTTATCCAGCGGATGCGTTTTGTAGATCATCTTTCGTTTGAACTGCAGGTAGACGATGAGCTTCCCAATATCTTAGTTCCTTCTTTTATCATACAGCCATTAATAGAAAATGCAATTATGCATGGAACCTACAGCAAACCTGAACCCTGCCGCATTCTGACGGCCATCTGGAAAATGAAACATTCTCTCCTTATCCTGGTGGAGGACAACGGCACCGGTATAGAGAAAGACATGATCCCATCACTTTTGTCAAAGGAGTATTCCCCGCCGCAGGGCAGCCACGGTATCGGCCTGAAAAATGTCCGGGAAAGGATCGGGCTTTTTTATAAACGGGACGACATTATTTCTATATATAGTGAAAAAGGGAGTTTCTTTCGGGTAGAGATCGAAATACAAGAGGAGGATTTTATATGGGATACCGATTAGTAATTGCAGAAGATGAAGAGTTGGAGCGTTCCGCGCTGCGGCTGATTATCCGGACTCAGCTTCCACAGTACGAGATTGCCGCGCAGGCAGCCAATGGTGTGGAGCTGATGGAGATGTGTCGGGAATACAAGCCGGATGTTGTACTGATGGATATCAGTATGCCGGTTCTAAACGGACTCGATGCCATGAGGCAGCTCCAGGCTTCTTATCCTAATCTGGAATTTATCGTCCTCTCGGCACATGCTGATTTTGAATATGCTAAGACAGCCCTTCAACTGGGTGCATTCGATTATCTGACAAAACCTATAAAGACAGATGTCCTATTATCAGCACTAACCAGGCTGGCTGAAAGAATACGCAGCAATACCATAGACAGCTGCCGGGACGACCACTTGAATGAGCAGATCCGGCTGGCTCTGCCCCAGTTGGAATATAATATTGTCCAGTCGATTATCACCGATACTGTCACAGACCTGGATCTTAGACGATTTCAGGCCCGCTTTCGAACTGAGAATGCCTGTTTTCTGTGCGCCACAGCTTCCCTTCTGCAGATACAGCAGCCGGCATTTTTTCATCAGGATGAATTACTATCGGAGATCGGCCGGCAACTGGATCTGTGTACCAGGGAGTCCATTGTACAGGATATCGGCATCTGTCATATCTTTATACTATCCGTGGACCAGGACCAATTTTCCAGGAATATCCCTCAGTTCACGTATGAACTCCGCTGCCTTTTATCCGCTGTATATCAGAAACACCGCCTGGATCAGGTCTGCCTGTATATCAGCCCAGCTGTTTCTTCTCTTTCGGAACTCTCGACAGAATTTAAAGCACTAAACAAAAAAATGCTGAAAGGCCACCGCCAGGTTGTCCTCTCAGCACCCAATGGCTCTGCCAAAATATATGCCTTGGAGACAGAGCTGAGCCAGTCTGTTTCTAAAGGAGACAGTGAAAAGAGCCTGGAGAAAGCCAAACTCCTCTTCCAGGCCCTGTTGGAGCAAAGTAACCGTACCCCTGCACTATTATGTGATAACCTCCGGGATTCCCTCGGTGCCCTCAAAAGGCATCTCACCACGATGGATAGTGGTTCCATCCTGATCTCCGGCCTCTGCAATGACCTGTTGTCAACCATTTCTCCCAGGCAGAATACCGACTATATAAAAATAGCATTTTTAAACTTTATCAAAGCATGTTGTGACTGTTGCGAAGGGAACGAACCAAAGGACACCGATGACATAGATATCAAAAAAATTATTACATATATAAATAGTAATTACACAAGTGACTTTTCACTTGAACAACTGGCCATGGAACATAAAGTTAGTCCCTCTTATTTGAGTAAAGCGCTGAAACACCAACTTGGAATGAACTTTATCGACTATATCACAAAGCTGCGCATAGACAAAGCAATAAAACTGTTGGAACAATCTGATAAAAACATAAAAGAAATCACATTCGCAGTGGGGTATAATAGCCAGACCTACTTTTGCAAGGTCTTTAAGAAAATAGTAGGTATCAGCGCAAGTGAATACAAAGCAGGGGTCAGACCCTTTTGAGCACCATTTTCAGAATATTCTTAAATTATATTTTAATCTGCGGCTTTGCCGCAGACCTGCCTGCAGGGCATGTTTTACGTGGTGCCCTTTGGGTATACATTCATCTGCAGCTTTAACGCAGACCAGACCGCAGGACATAAGTCACAGTGTGCCCTTTGGGTATACATGAATCATACATTATGGCGCTGTCGTGAAATAGATAAGTATTAATCATCCATTATATACCGCTTTACCGCTTCAAAAACACCTAACGTTTCCTCTTCCTGTATGCCAGCATTAATACGGCCATCCCAGATATCAGAAAGGCGCCAAGAATTATTACGAACTGTGTATTATCCCCGGTCTTCGGTGTGCTTTTGTCTTTCTCAAATGTAACAGATATCTTATGATTATCCTGGACGTCTGTCAACGTATACCGGTTATTCTTCATTGTTACCTCTCTGCCGTCTACCAGAACCTTTGTCACACGGTATCCTCTATTTGGAGAAAATGTAAATTCGCAGCTCTTCCCCTTCTCTACATCCACGCGGCCGTTCGGATCTATTTTCCCATTTGCCCCGGCCTCCGCAGTTATAGTATATACGGTTACCTTTTTCTCAATTATATTAAATGATGTACTGACCGACTTTTTGTATTCTGTTTCTTTCCATCCCTTACCGGTGTACTCTTCCATCTGAAATCCTGCCGTCAGTTCGTAACTTCCAAGTCTTGTGCATTTGAATTTCACTGTATATGGAGGGTTTTCCCAGCTTTTTATTGCTCCCCCCCAGGTCCATGTCTTTGGCGCCCATCTTGTATCTCCCACTGCGGGAGAAGTATTTTCCATACCAACACCGACTGCTGTGGCAGTCCATACAGTTTCTGCCTCATAAGTTCCACCATGTTCGATTCCGGTTATCTTCACACCGTCAGAACTTATAGCTGTCCTATATTTTACCGTTTCGCTGGGAAGGCTCTCCATTGCTTTATCCGGATCATATTTAGCACGTGTCATAAATTGATATTCAGTATCTGGCTCCAGCCCGGCAAATTCCGCATTCTCCTGCCAGCTGATTGTACCGTCTGCCATTCGCATTCCATACTCCAGCTTATCATCTGTGATAAGCACAATAGAAGTATCGGAGCGTTTCAGAATCTTTGGTGCCAAAGCCGCTGCTGCTGCATTCTCCAATGTTGCCACATGAAGTATGTCACTATTCTCTCCCTGCATCTGTAGCTTTTCGTCTATCTTACGCCGAACAACAAATTGATATTCTGTACCTGGAGTCAGGTTGTCAAATACACCCGTGGTATTCCATTCAATGTCTGTCCCGGAACCCAGCATCCCAAATTCCATATTGTCCGGATTCTTCTCCATTTCCGGTACTTTTAACGATATACTCGTATTCGTTCTGTCGGCCGCTTCCGGAGTATATTCTGGTTTATCCGGCGCAGTTCTCTTTGTCCTCGTATCGATTGGTTCGTTACTGCCGCTTGCGAGATAAGTTACACCTTCATATTTTCCCGCTGCAATCCTTAGATAACACTGATAGGAAGTATCCGGTGTCAGCTTATCAAATCTGGGATCTGCCTGAAAATCTGTTCCATTGATACTGAATTCGTAGTTATACTTTTGATCTGCATTTTGGGGCAGTTCCAATGTAACCTCAGTATCTTTTACTTCTTTAACGATTGGAGCCTCCGGAGCTGTAAGCGGTGACGCCGGGGCTTTTGTAACACCTTTATCTTTTTTTTCATCTGCTGGCTTTTTAGCCGAATCCGGAAAATTTTGGCTGTCATCTGCTTCTTTTATAGTATCGTCAGACAACTGCTTATTAGCATTAAAAGTATCTTGAATACCTTCCGGCGGTTTTTCTGTTTCACCCGCCGAATTCTGTACCTCATCCGTTGGACTCAGCTTCGCCTCTTCTCCTTCGGAATTCTGATTACCGTCCGTCAGTTTCTTAGTTTCATCTGACAAAGCATCCGTAACTTCAGATGGATCAAGCGGCTGGTTCTGTGGGGTATCCGTTACCACATCCGCCGCAATTGCATTTGTTGCAGCCGTATTTTGATATAATATAACATCTTCTCCGGCATGACGGCATGCAAAACTGTATTGTGTCCCGGACTGCAGCCCGGCAAAAACCACCGTTCTACTTGCCTTATCATACTGTCCGGTCTCCGCCCACTTCCATATCCTGGCATTGTCTTTCTCTGTCTCAATGGCATATTCAAAATCTTGTTCTGTTCGCAGCTTGATGCTATCTGTTGTCTTTTCTATTACTTCTGGTTTCTGTACACCGGTATTCTGCTTCACATTTTCCGTCTCTGCAGATACCGGAAATGCAGGAAGCACCCCCGC
>OLSM01000905.1_pt1 | contig 25285 bp, 27 predicted proteins | sample 1672721 | NCBI WGS metagenome assembly OLSM01 (sample SAMEA3136717, study PRJEB25190) | human gut metagenome
CATCGAGCCGTCTGCAAGACCGCAATTTCACCGGAACGGTGTATAATTGCGCCCTTTATTCTAAAGGGTTTTGGACGTTGCTGCGTTCGTGAACATCATGCACCATCTTTGCAAGCGCCAGCACGACTTCAGGTTGACGGAACGAGATTTTCAGCAGTTCCATCACCTGATCGTCGGTCAGTTCTCCCGGACAGACCAGAAAGCTTTCCAGCATTCCGGCACGGGTGCAAAGGCGATGCACACGCTCTCTCCGGTTCAGCTCTGACATCTGGCGTTCAAGGATCTTCTCCCGGTGCTGACAAGATCGCAGCTTTTGCTCTGCTTTGGCTTTTTCGTTGCGGAGATAGGCAAGGTCGGTTTTGGGTTGGGTCAATGGCATCACGCTCCTTGTTTGTACATTCCAGATGAAAAAAGCAGCTCAAACATTGCGTCCGAGCTGCTTTTCATGGGGTTAAATTATGGTCTGATTCTCATTTTTGTGCGAATGGCATCTTTCTTTTTTAAGGCCTTCACTTGACTGTCAATAAAACGTGCATATCGCATACCTGCCTCGACTTCCTCCCGGATGCTTTCGTTCAGACAAGCAGCATTTTTATTGAACAATCCATGGATTACCTCGTTACGGTACTTTAACCACTGGTCAATGTGATCTAACGTGTTCAAAAATCCATCCATATCCAGACACTTTTGATATTCGCTTCTTAAAACATCCAGATATGTACCTGATACAATGGAGTCACTGCTGATTGCCCAGTTTAGTGTTGCTCGGATCATTTTCTCCTTGCAGGAGATATTATCGAACGTTAGTTTTTTGTTTTCGGCAGCTTCATCAGAGCCAAAATACAATCTGCGAAGATCGCCCTTTGTTTTACTGACATTCAGTCGCCGTGCATCTGGCTGGCGAAACGCACCGATGTGATACAAAAAGGAACGCATTCGGTCTTCCATCATTGCATAGACAATGAGCATCGCTTCAAAATAGAATTCATGTTCCAAGGCTACTTTGTATTTTCCAAGCTGCTCCCGATAGGTTGTCTGCTTATCCAGATTATTATAAACCGATGCAATCCGTTTATCTCCGGTTTTCGTTTTTTATCACCCCCTCATATTGGCACATTCAGCTATTCAGGCTGATCCACATTGCAGGACGAACACCAGTACAGAAATCAAAATCCGAGCCTGATTCTATAGCAATATCATCTATATAATATGCTATCTTCTGATTGTTTTGCCCCGGAGTTCTAAGCCACCAAGACTTTGATACATGATCCAAGTAACTTAATTTATACCGTGCCCAATCTGTCATTTCGCATGAGCCGTCACCACAAGGCCCATTCTTGCCAAAATAAGTTTCAGCTTCCGAGATACTTAGCAAGAATATTTTGTCTTGCGTATTAGACCCTGCAGGCGTATTATATTTCGGGTTCTTTTCAGCAGTTACCGTAACTGTTTGGATATGCGATTTTTCAGATGCTGTAAATGCACTGTTATAGAAGTCACTGTTCAACCATTTGCGAAGTGTGCTTTTTCCCCAAGTAATGGAGTCGACCCATTTGGAATTGAACGGTGCAACATCCAGAATTTTTCTGCTGATCACTAATAGTTTGTTGTCTTTCTCTTCAAGTACAATCCATTCGATTTCATCTGCACCATTCTTGGTGTTTCCGTCTTGTTCATAAGAGCCAAAGGTTATAATTGAGCGTACAGACGCCTCTTTTAACAATGCCGATTTATATTGCTCATAGATTTCAGATGCCTTCTCCTTGCTGTCCTTGTAATCGGATATAGACATAAATGTTTCGTATGCGTCAACATAGTTGCCTGAATTCAAGTCGTCCACGGCTTTATTATATTTAGCCGCTTTAGGAATATTGGTACATTCCTCGATTTTTGAGGCACTGTCCTTATATCCATTCAAAGTCTTGAATGCTGAGATGGCATTTTCATATTGGCCCGCATCCATCATAGCCAGTGCGGACTGATAGCCCACTTCGGTGATTTTTTCTGCACTGTCTTTATAATCGCCCAGAACTTTGTATATCTTACGTGCTTCGTCATACTTTCCTTCGGCTGTAAGAGCAAGAGCCTTTTGATACTCGCACTCATTGCGCAAATCCGTATCCTGTGTGTTATTTTTTACTTCTTCGAATTCTGTAATTGCGGCATCATAATTCTCCGCAGACATATAAGACAACGCTAGTTGGTATCGACATTCATTGATTAACTCAGAGCAGTCCTTGTAGCCATTCACAGATTCAAACAATTCAATCGCACGGTCGTAGTCTCCGGAATCCATCAATGCGCAAGCTTTGTGATACCGCCAACTATACATACCAAAGAAAATCGCAGCTGCACAAATAATTGCTGCAAGAATAATTACAGTATACTTTTTTCTCTTCTTCTCTTTAATTTCATAGAGTTCCGCTTCATGCTTGCGCTGAATTTCCCGTTGTTCTGCTGCGATGCGAGCGTTCTCCTGAGCTTCTGCATCTTTTCTGTTGATCTCATCGATGCCATTTTGACAAACGACAATATTTTCACGGGAATTTTCCCAATCACCGAGTTCGGTAAAGATCCTGATTGCTTGTTCATATCCGGATTTTGTGTTTTTACCCATGCAGTCCAGAGCATTGCGATAAAGGCACTCTTTTCGGCAGATTTCTGCCTTTTCCAGACAGGTTTCCATCTTGACTTTGGAATCCTCAAAATCGGAAATTTCCCGGAATTTTTCAGCAGCAGCCTTATAGGCATTCTCATCTTTCGATTTGCTTGCCTCATCCATGGAAGCAACGGCTTCATTGTACTCCTTTGTGAGCTGAAGTTTCTTTCTCAAATCAGTGATGCGTTTGTTAGCTTCGTCCAGTTCGGCAATCATTTCTTTGTTGCCAAATCGAACGATTTTCTGATAGTTCAGGCTATATGTAAAAGTCCGATTATACGTTTGCAGCTCCGCTCGTTTGCGAACATGCAGTTCTGCCATTAGCTTGCCAAGGTATGCTTCCGCATTTTCAGGGTCTTGGTCCAGCACTTTTTCACAGTAGGCATCTGCATCTCTCCAGTTGCCATCTTCAAGGAACATAAAGGCACGTTTCAAAAGGGGAGCTGTATTTACCGTAGCTGTTTCCGTCGTAACAGTTTCTTTTGCAACAGCAGGTTTAGGATCATCTACATATAATATTTTCTTGATTCCACGAATTAAGTCCTGCATGAAGCCCAGTTTAGTCATATCCTGAGCCTGCAAATGCGAAAATTCTTCCGGCAGGTCGTAAGGGTCCATATCCTTATATGCAGGAATCAGAATTTTCTTTTGTCCTGCTTTGATCAGTGCCAGATACCGGCTCCATTCGTTTTTAACCCAGACAGCATTAAAGTATTCTAGTTTAGTACCTAAAACGACCATAACTTTAGCCGAGTTTAATGCCGCAAAGATATAAGGCTCATACGCGGTACCCAGTTTATCTTCGAGCGTAATACGAGAGAAAAAGACCTTAAATCCTTCATTCGTCAATTCGTGATAGAGTTCAGTTGCCAAAACGCTGTCCGGGGTTCTTCTGCCGCTGGCATCACTCTCCTTGTAGCAGATAAAGACATCGAAAGGTTCTTCCTTTGATGAGATTTCGAGGATGCCTTTCTGAATCTCGTTGATTGTAGCAGCTTCTGCTTCATAGATGCTGCGCTGCAAACTGTCAGCGTACTGTAAGGCAGATTTGTAGTTATCATCATCATAAATGGAAGTAAACTGGGCACGATTGACAGTCGGAACACGCTTGTGGGAGGCAGGGTCTTCTACATATTCGATACCATATCGGCAGAGCACCAAAGACCAGTAAGCTTCTGCATCTGTGTTATCCTCATTCAGGATCTTTTCATAGATGCCCATGGCCTTGTCAAACTCATTGTTTCTACGGAAATGGTTTGCACGGTCATACAAATTTGCACGACGCTCATCATCGAGCTTCGGCAAGGTTTGTTGTGTGCCGCAGTATTCGCAGGTGGCAATGGTTTCATTTGGCTCTATTTCCAAGGTGCCACCACACATTTTACATTTGAATGTTGACATTTGATTGAAATCCTTCCTATTATTGGGTCAATGATCACGATTTGAACATTTTGCAGCTGCGACTTCTTTCAGCAAGCAAATCCGTGATTTCATTTGCAATGCAAACAATTTTATCCGGTTCATTTTGGTTTACGGCGTCTGTTAGATCTGAAAATTTCAAATCTATTTCATTCTCCAGAGGAGCAAGTGCCGTACTGCTTACAGGGTCGGAATAGCGCACCGCTTCATATACTTTTTTGATGGCAGATTTGGCACCTTCATCTGTTGAGGACTTCAGAAGCCCTTCCGCATCTGCGGTCAGAGAGCGAATGAATGTGGTATTTTGATTCAATCGTTCTTCTATATCAGTTACTATATCTGCGGTGGTAGCGGTCTTTATAATTGCAATCGCATTGAAGGCTAATGTTGCTGCACACAGAATTGTACCAGCCCAGTAAGGCATAGTAGAAATCAGCATACATAGTCCACCAAAGACGAAAGTCATTATCAAACCAGCACGACCAACGGAGAAAAGAGACAAACTGAAAAAGGTTTTGCGGGGATCATCATTTTTCAGGGCGTAATTTGTGCAAGCCAACTGACCAAGAAAGGCAATGGTAATGGAAACATAACCAACCCAGAACGAACTGGTATATTTTTCTTGCCCGGTCCAACCAGCCGAAACGAAAGCAATGATATTGAATAAGACTAGCAGCACCGCCCAGATTGCAAAATAAGACTTAAATAGTTTTTTCATAATGCCCGCTCCTTGTCAGAGTCTTTCGCCGCATTCTGGACAAAATTTTGCACTGGCTGGCAATTCATTGCCGCATTGGGGGCACTTGCGTACCAATGGTGCGCCACATTCCATACAGAACTTGCCTTTGTGGGTCTTTTTGCCACAAGCGGGGCAGATCATTTCATCATCGCCCAATGCTTCGATTTTCGTTCCACATTCCAGACAAAACTTTGCCCCAGCGGGAACTTCTGCTTTGCAATTCGGGCAAAGTGTTTTCTTTGCGGAATTGTTTTTCTCTGCTTTGTCCATCGAAAAAGGCTTACCCATTTCTTGGAACATCTGCCCGACATGACCGTTTACCGCACCAGCTGCGGCCATGCCGACGCCCAGCCCAATCATATCACCAGCTACACCGCCACCACCAGAGATGTGCATATTGCCCAATCCCTGTGCATACGCCTTTTGTACATCGGCCTGAAGGAGATCACGCTTGTCGATTCCTTGAGCGTGCATCACATCTGCTTCTGCATAGCCAGAAAGCCGCGTCTTCTGTGCTTCTGTCTGCGCACGAATCAGATCACGTTCAGCTTCACGGCGTGCCAATTCCGTTTCCGTATTTTGCTGTTCCAGAATTGCTTGACGCTGTGCTACAGTTACGGTTGTGGCGGCTTCTGCTTGGGCTGTTTTAATTGCCATGTCGGCTTCTACCATGCGTTTTTGAAGGGATATTGTATGTAATTCCCGGATGCGTCTGAAGTTTGCATCGCTCTCTGGGAGAAGTACATTGGTGACGTAAAATTCCGGAATGGTCAAACCGTATTCTTCAAAACCGGTAAGAATCGGCTGTTTCAACACATTGGACAATAAATCCAGATGTTCATCTATTTCCAAAATGTCGATGTTCTGTTCTTTGATACACCTTGCCAGATTAGTTTTAACGGTTGAAGAAATCAGTGGACGAAAAGAAGCTGCTAGAGATTTCGTAAAATCATTACCCTGTGCGTCCCAAGCGATACCATTCATAGTACCTACGAGTTTTAAGAGAAGCTTTCGGGAATCGCTGACCATCAGATTCATTTCGCCACAGGCACCGATTTCAAGAGGAACACCATAGATTGGGTCGATAAAACGAACCTTACTATCCGTACCCCATTTGACTGCCATCTGTACTGTTTTATTGATATAATAAATCTCGCAGTGAAATGGGCATTCGCCACCAGTGACGATCAAGTTGAGAAATTTGCTCAGTAAGGGAATATTTTCAGTTTCAAGCGTATGACGTCCCGGTCCGAAAGAATCGAGAGCCTGACCATTCACAAAGAAAACCGCTTCTTGTGTTTCGTGAACGATCAACTGACTGGTGGTATTGAAATCTTCGCATGGATGTTTCCATATAAAGGTGCTATTATCACCTTCATACTTTATGACGCTTGATATTGGCGACATATAATGGCCTCCTCAAACACTTTTGAAACGTGTACCTTTCCAGAATAAACAAATCATGCCTATTGGATAGCTAAAAACTGTTGAATGTGCCGCATTTTTGCTGTATACTTGTATCAATCGGTATCTGGCATAAAAATTGGAAAGGTACACATTTCAAAATTTTGCAAAGTATTTGCTTAGGTGGACTTTTCAAACTGAATGGATTTCCCATAGAACGTGCCTACGGGCAAATCACAGGCTTCGGCAGCTTCTTTAAGGGTCATTTTCTTATCTCTCCATGCTTTGTGAACATCATAGAAGTTATCTGGAAGTGGTCTCGGAGGCCTGCCAAACTTCACGCCACGGGCTTTCGCCGCCGCAATGCCTTCCGCTTGCCGCTGCCGGATGTTGGTGCGCTCGTTCTCCGCCACAAAGGAGAGCACCTGCAGCACGATGTCGCTCAGGAAAGTGCCCATCAGGTCTTTGCCGCGCCGGGTATCCAGCAGCGGCATATCCAGCACCACGATGTCAGCGCCTTTTGTCTGGGTGAGCAGCCGCCACTGTTCTAAAATTTCCGCATAGTTGCGTCCAAGACGGTCGATGCTCTTGATGTAGAGCAGGTCGTCTTTTTTCAATTTCCGCACCAGCCGCTTGTACTGCGGACGGTTGAAGTCCTTGCCGGACTGCTTATCCATAAAAATGTTTTTCTCCGGGATTTTCAGTTCACGCAGTGCAATCAACTGCCGGTCCTCGTTCTGGTCACGGGTGCTGACCCGGATATAACCATATAAATTTCCCAATAAATCGCCTCTTTCTGCTAAAAGTGAATTTCATCGTTCTATGTAAAACGGGCAAAGCATCCCTCCTGACGCTTTGCCCGTTGCTCTTTATTCTACCATAGCAGATTGGTTATCGCTCTCAAGATACCCGCACCGGCTGGATAGCCAGCGCAGCGCCCCTGACCTGATACGTCACCCCGCCCGCTTCGCCCTTTGCCTTCCGCTGGCACACCTCCGGGTGCTGTGTAGCAAGGGCATCAAGCTGCTTCTGCAAGGCGGGATTCAGCGTAAACACGCTGCTTGTTCCGTCCTCGCTGGCGTAGATCATGGTTTCCAGCTTAAACATCGTCAATCAGTTCTTCCTCCTCGGATTCGTCAAAGATGGTCGGGCCCCAGTCCTCGTCCTCCTCGATGTCCCGTGACATTTTCTGCATCATGGTGTAATGTTCCATCTCGGAACGGACGAAGTAGAACATCTGGTCGTACCAGTCTGCCAGCGTTTCGTCCTCCAGCTTCCGGCAGAAGTCAAGCACCAGCTTGTTCTGGTCGGGGTCAACCGTCAGCCCGGCAACTCCGCACAGCCGCTTGCGGGTCAACTCCAGATCGGCGCAGCCATAGGTGTAAAGCAGCTTCTTTTCTTCAAACGTCAGTTTCATAGGCTTGTTCCTCCGTATTAAAAAAGGGCCTGCCCTGTGCAGACCCGATGTAACAAAAAAGACCGCCGTGCGTTGTGCAGGGCGGTCTTGAACTCAGGATTGGAGAAAATCCCGGAGTTCCTCAGCGAAAAAGGAGATTTTTGCGATAGCAGCTATCGCTATGTAAGGCAAGACGAAAACCACAAATGCGATAATCAGCATTTTCAGGACTTCGCCGCTGTCTGCCAGCCTCATAATCCAGCTTGCCAGAGCCACGAAGAAGAACAGCCCCGCCAGCAGATTCGTCAGAATCGTGGAGAAGGTCGTGAGGAAGATGCCCACCCACTGTGCCAGAATCAGCAGCAGAAGCAGCGGAAAAAGGGCAAGTTTCAGCATCGGTTTCAGCACAGTCATCGTGGGCACCTCCTTATACAAAAATCAGCTCGGTCTTGATGATCTCCTCGGCACGGTTGCGGATGCTGTTCATCCGGCGCACCCACTCCAGTTGATCGGTAGCTTTCAGGGCTTCGGTCACGCCCTCGGCTTCCTGCATCTGTCGGACGGTCAATGCAAGCTGTTCTTCGGCCTGTTTGTCCAGCTTGGCAAGGTAGCCGCCCAGCTCACCGGACAGGAGCAGTTGGCTGTACCGGATGGGATGCTGTTCCTTCAGGTACATCTTATGTAGGCGACCCCACCGCCCGGTGGGGTGCTGCTCTGCCGGGGCTGCTGCGGTCAGGTTCGGCAGATAGTGGTCATTGACAAGGGTGTAGTCCAGACCGTTGGCGTTGTTATGGATGGATTTTTTCATGGTAGTCATGCGGATTCTCCTTTCTGATTGGGCAGATAGTAGACACCATTTGCCCGGTCTTCGGCGCGGATTGCTTCTTTCTTGGCATCCATAGCCGCTTTTTTAGCGGCTTTGTGCTTCTGGTAGTAGGCATCCTGCCATCCATTGGCCTTACGGCGAAGGTAGGCTTCATGCCGCTTTTTACGCAGACGCTCTTTTTCGGCAATTTCAGCACGTTCTTCTTCCGTCGGCTGATTGACTTCTTGTGTACCAAACTTTCCGATGAAATTGAAGTAGATTTCAATGGTCTGCGGAGAATTTGCAACTCCTTTGTAATCTCGCTCATGCACAAAAATCTTGTAGATAAATTCGTTCAACATCACGGTGTCCAGTTTTTCAAAATTCTGATATTTCTTGACCAGCGCGATGAATTTATCGGCGGATTTCTGGCCGCTTTCGTATTCGTCTACTGCTTTTTGCAGGGAAGCAGCTTCCGCTTCAAGGCTTTCCTGCTCCTTGGCGTACTGGGCATCCAGAATTTGATACCGCTTGTCAGGGAGTTTTCCGAGGGCGTTGTCCTCATAGATTTTGCAGATTAGCGTTTCCAACTCATCCAGTCGCTTTTTACAAGCTGCAAGGCGTGTCTTTTGACCTTTGATCTCGCTGGACTGCTGGTTTTCCGCTTCGGCCTTTACGACACGGACGAATTCTTCTTCGTCTTCTTTAGAAAATCGAACGATTTCCCGCAGCGTTTCCTGAATCAGTGCCATCACAGAATCAGCGTTTACCCGGTGTCCGCTGGAGCATTTGCTGCCAACAGGGATTTTTCCATAGCCAGAGCAGGAAAAGTTTGCGACACGTTTTCCATTTCCAGTACGGTTGACATACATCGGGCTTCCGCAGTCTGCGCAGTACAGCAGTCCGCCGAGGGGATGGGCTTCGCCCCAGCCATCAGGATAGCGGCGGACGCCAGCGCGAATCCGCTGCACGTTGTCGTAAGTCTCCTGATCGATAATAGGCTCTTGGGTGTTTTCGATAATCGTCCACTGGTCTTGGTCAACATAATGACTTTTCTTGTCCTTAAAATGCTTCCGTGTCTTGAAATTGCAGGTGTGCCCCAAGTAACAGGGATTGGTCAGGATGTGGACGATTGTGGAACTACCCCATTTGTAGGGGTCTCTGATTTCCCGCGTCTGCCATAAGCCGATACCCAGCTTTTGGTGGTAGTAAGCAGGGATTTCAATGTGTTCGGCTGAAAGGATCGCTGCGATTTGATAAGGGCCTTTGCCTTCCATCGTCATGCGGTAGATGCGCTGAACGATAGGAGCCGCCACCGGGTCGATGACCCACTGGTTCTTGTCCTGCTCGGATTTCAGGTATCCGTAGGGTACAGAACTGCTGGTATGCTTCCCGGCAAGGTTCTTTGCCTGAAACGCCGAACGGATTTTCTTGCTGGTGTCACGGGCGTACCACTCGTTCATGATATTTCGGAACGGAGTAAACTCATCGTCCCCTTTGAGAGTATCCACGCTGTCGTTCAGAGCAATCAGCCGGGTATCGTGCTTCCGCAGCACTTCCATATAGGTGCCGACTTGCAGATAGTCACGACCAAAACGGCTCATATCCTTTATGATAACGACAGAGATTCGGTCGGCTTTGACTTCGGCAATCATCTTCTGAAATCCGGGTCGGTCGAATTGCGTACCAGAGATACCATCATCCGTGAAGTGGATGCAGTTGGTAAAACCGTGCTGTTCGGCGTAGTCCTCCAGTATTCGCTTCTGGTTGGAGATTGAGTTCGATTCGCCCTGAAGCTCGTCATCGTGGCTTAGGCGTTCGTAGAGCGCAGGATAGCGTTCGGATTTCCTCGCCACAACTATCACATCCTTTCGTAAAATTTTGGCAGATAGCCTTTTAATGTAGCTCGATTCGGTTTGAATCAAGCTGTATTAAAATTCTGTCTGTATTATGTAACACCGGCTGCCAGCTTATATTTCTTATACTGCCGCACTGCGAAGTGGTTTGGCTTTTCCGATTCCAGTGCATCAAACATCAGGTCTACGGGATTTTTGAACTCCTCGTCATCCTCCCGGACTTCCATGGCGTTGATGAACTCGATGAGGGTTGAGAAGTTTTGCTCCTCCACCGGAGCTTCATAGTGGATATATCCGATCAATGCGCAATACAGCAATGTTTCCGCCTATAGTGATAGGTAACCCTTTGATGTAATCTCCGGGTTTTCCCCCACTTCACACCGGACATGCGACTTTCACCGCATCCGGCGTTCCATCGATCGTTTTTACAAGCATTTAATCAGTCACCAAAATAGCTTTTTTAATCTATAGCCGCCAGACCAGCCTGCTCTCGCAGTCTGTTTACCTTTGAAACTTGCTTCTTCGTCATGTTGAGCGTTTTGGTTAAGGCTTTGAGCTTTGCCGCGTCTGATGTTTCCAACAGCGGCAGATACCGATAGTGCAGGAGCGTCATGTTTTGATAGCGTTCCTGACCGCCGTTTTTCTTTGGCATTTTCAGCCAACAGGCGATTTCGGATGCACTTCCGAATTCCTCTCCGCTGACCGCACATTTGCCGCCTTGGGCAGAGAATAAAGAAATTCTGCTGTCGGCGTATTCTGTGCTGTGTCCGCCCGATGCCATCGACCGTAATCCTTCAAGAACAAATGGGTTCAATCGGAGATTCGTGTGTATTGGCTTTCTGCCTTCTGCCGTGTAACTACATACGGCAGACCGCTTCGAGTGTGGTATCTTGTTTTTCACGAATGCAAGCGGGTAGATCGGTTGATCGATCCCGGCAACGTAGCGCACCATTTTCGACCTTCCGTATCGCTCCTTCTCCGTCTGGGTCATAGTTCCGCCCTCGCGTTGAAGCCTGCACCCTTTCTCTGAATTCAGCCTGTTGGTAAGAACGGTCATTACCTGCCTGTGGATGATCCTGCAATCAAGACTGATGCAGGTGGCGATCTCGAAGTAGTTCTGGATGCCCATCACCATCGAGTTGTAAGTCCGGATTTCTCCTAATGGCGTTTTGCCTTCGGATGGTCTGGCTATTCTTTTTGCCTGTTCCACGAGCTTTTCCCGCTCTATCCCAAACTTCTTGTCACATATGTGGGACTGTACAGTGTATTTCTTTGCTTTCTGTCTGACCCGTATCTTGAACCCAAGGAATTCCGAATAGCGTTTTCTCACATTCACTATCCGTGTTTTCTCCGGGGAAACTTCAAGCCGCAGTCTTTCTTCAAGCCACTGCGTCACAGCTTCCATTGTCTTTACAGCATCATCCTTCGAGCGGCAGAAGATTCTGAAATCGTCAGCATATCTTACGATATACATTTCCTTCAGATTTGTGCTCTTCATGGCTCTGTACCCGTGGCTCTTGTCGAACACCTCGTTTTTACCGATTGTCCTGTATCTTCCTCGGGCTACAGCCACCGGATTGTTCTGCCATTGGCTCTCTACCCAGTGATCCAGTTCGTTCAGCACGATGTTTGCCAGTAGCGGCGAGATGATGCCGCCCTGTGGCGTGCCTTTGTCCGGTAGGATAGTTGTGCCGTCCGGCATGCGAATCGGCGCAGTCAGAATCCGCTTTATTACAAATATCAACTGCTTGTCCCTGATTCCCATTGCCCATATCTGTTTGATCAGCTTGCTGTGATTCACGTTGTCGAAAAAGCCCTTAATGTCGAACTCAATGACGTAGTGAAGATGCGTCACCTGCATCAGCGAATAAGTCCTCGCTATGGCATGCTCCACCGATCGGTTCGGTCGAAAGCCATAACTGTTGTCGCTGAACTGAGCTTCACAGATCGGTTCCATGACTTGCTTAATACATTGCTGTATCAGCCTGTCCCAGATGCAAGGGATGCCGAGCGGCCTTGTTTTGCCGTTCGGTTTCGGGATGTCTTTGCGTCTAACCGGTTTGGGCCGGTAGCCGTGCCGACTCCCTGTGACAATAAACCTCACTTTCTCCACGACTTCTTTGGGAGTCCTGCTCCCGATGTCTGTAATGTTTCTGTTGTCTGTGCCTGCCGTGTAACTTCCTCCGTTGGTCTTGATATTCCGATAGGCAAGCAGGATATTTTCGCGCCGCAGAATGATCTCCATCAGGTTTGTAAATATTTCCCCGCTCTTACTTTTTCGGTAAAGCTCATCAAAGACCGGTTGCATGCCGTAATACTCTGCATGCCGAAGGTCGTCAACACATAGACTCTTTGCTTCTCCTGGCATAAGGCATCACCTCCTCTCAGAGAGTGCCCCTTTTGGTCTTACTCGAATCCTTATCCTGGACTGAATAATGCCTGCTTAGACCAACCGACTGGTGACCATCCCTCTTTCCCCCATTACAGGGGCTGTCATAGGTTCGATCACGGCTTTTCAGCACCGGTTCACCTGCTTATTGTTCTTCGTCAGGCTATTCCTTGCGGAACCCGATACCTTTCCACGTTCCAATAGTTCTATCTGTACATACGCGCCTTTAGGTTCCCACTATAGTCCTGTCGGCTTGCCTGTGCCTGTAACACAGCATGGTCGTTCATAGGAAAAATTCTTACTAAACCACACCGACTGCGCTTTAACGCACCCCGGCATTTCTACCGGGTCTTCTTTTAGACCTGTACATTCGCGGGTTCGTCAGTCCGCCCGCCAAGGCGAACATTCTAACCATGGGCGTCTTGTAGACCCTTGGCCTATAGGCAGCACATCCCACCTCTGGGGCGCTTTCGCCGGCATTGGCTGCCGGTTCGGCTGCTCTCGGCCGTTGTCGCGGGGCTTCATACAAGAGCCTTTACAGCTGATGCATGCCCGCCGAGGGCAGGCGTTTCAGGGCGTTACCCCATCATTTCACCTGTCAAACTATCAGTTATCCACGCAACATAGTTGCGTGTCCGCCAGCTTCTTACCGCTGGCGAACGTGTCGCACTGACCCAGAAATCGTCTCCGGCCTTGCCCTCGCCTTTGGTATTAGCGATCAGCGTTGTCACCAGCTTCAAAATATCCTTTTCCGAGTGGATGTATGCAAAGGGGTTATAGTGCATGGACTTCTTGAAGTTGATTGTATTTAGGACCTTGATTCGGTACGGCTCATAAATGACCTTGCCGTGCTTATCCTTCATGGGCTTTCCGTCCTTCCCCAGCTTGGGCGCACCCCTTTGGAGCATTTTTCCGCACTCCACCAGAATTGTTCCCTTCGGGTCCGTCACAACATAGGAGCTGTGCATCTGCATCAGGTTGGGTTTCAGCCAGAATCGGGTCTTACCGGAACCGGAGCCGCCAATCACCAGTACATTTTTGTTTCTGGCAGTCTTGGGGTCCTTGGGGCGGCTGTTCATGGTCAGGCTCTCCGTTTTCGTCAGAATCACATTGTTCTGAAATACAGGATCAACGTAAGGTGCAATATCCTCACGGGTTCCCCAGCGGGCCGAACCATATTCCAATCCATGTCGATATTTCTTGGCGTTCTTGCTTTTAAGATACACCGCCAGCCTCAGACTGCCTCCACAACACAGCCCTACCAACAAGTCCAATGGATGCAGGCTTGGCCAGAAACTTTCCAGCGCCCCAGGCAGAACCGCAATCAGCGAAAGAAACTTTTCTGAAGCATCCGCCCCTTGTGCCATTCGCCATGCCTCTCCAAAATTGGTAGCAAACAGCCCCAGCAGGATATACGGCATATTCAGCAAAATGAGCTTTTTGATGTCCAATGTCTTTTTCATCGTTCCAGCTCCTTTCGCTTGGTGCGATCCACCACAGCATTTTTAACCATCTCTTTGAACTGGTTAAGTTTTGCCAGTACGGACGGGCGCTCTGTTTTCGTTGCCTTTTTGACCTTTTTGTTGGTGTACTCTGTAAAAGCTGCTGTCAGCGCATCTGCATCACGGCCTTTGAAAAAAATCAGGTACTTTGGCGGAGAACTGCTGCGGTCCTTTTTCACCGCATAATCCACACCATATTTCCGGGCGATTTTCTCAAACTCCTTGATAGAGGGGTCTGTGATCTCAATATTGGATATTCCCTGATTCTGCCCGACAAGCTGCTTCACAGTCTGTTTTCCATGCGGAACAACCGGCGCATCACGGCTTCTCTGTTTTTCCAGCTTCTTTTCCTTTCGATGTGCTATGTACTTGCTTATGGCAGCCTTAAACATTCTGCCGGTAAACTTTGTTCCACTGACAACCAGCGTCAAAGTTCTGTTTTCCACTTCTTCCTGCATTTTCTCGCCTCCTTTCCACGAAGTTTGCAGGGAATCTCTTTTTTTGCTAAGGCGGAACCACCAGCCGCCGCAGAAGATAACGCTTCATACCGCCCTCCTTAGCGTAACTGGTCAGAATGGTCATAGTGCAGATTGCCCTGGCGTACCTTTGCGTGGCTCAAAATTTTAATCTGCCCCTTTTCCTGACTATCCAGTGCTTTTTCATAACCGGTATCCGACAGGAACAGGCGGGTTCGTTCGCCTTTCCAGCCAACAGGGGAATCGTTCGTCAGCACATCAAAAATAATCATGTGCCGGGTGTCCTCCGCAAAACGCTGGAGATCCATATATCCATGACCGTGATAATTCTGCGCTCCTGCCTTTGCCCGCATTTCTTCCATCAGCTGCCCTATGGTCTTTCCCTCAGACATCATGTTTGCTCCTTTCTCCCGGCAGTTCCGGGCAATAAAAAAGCGGCCATTTACCAGCCGCCATACAGATCGTGATTTACTTGTGAGGTGTAATGATTGCTTATCGTGGTCGGTGCATTAAACAGAACGGTCAGAAGATACTGTTTCATGTTGCGAATTTCCGTGGTGTTCTTCTGCAAACAGTCCATGACAAACTCAATGTGCGAATTATCCAGCTTCAGGAACCTGGAACGAACGATTTCATGCGGAAAATCGCTTCCTGCAATACGGCTGGTCTTTCGCTTTGCACAGACCGTTTCCACGATCAGCTCCACAATCTCATCCAAATCCTCCCGATAAGTTTCATACTGCTGACACAGGTATTCATACCCGATATTCTCCTGAATCAATTCCCGATAACTCTCTATCTCTGTGAGTGACATCGCATCCCTTCCTTTCCGTTCCGGCAGACAATCTGCCGCGCAATCCCGGAAGGGAATGGAATCGGTACTTGATCCATAAATATTTTGTTTTTGAGTATTTGATTTCTCTATATTTAATTCTGCGGGCTTTTCCGTATCCGGTTTATCCATATACGGGTTTTCCGTATCTGGTGAATCCGTATCCGGTTTTCTAAGCTGTGGCTGCTCGTATATGACATACTCTGTATCGCTGATGCGTCCCTGCCGGTCACGCAGCTTGTGCCGCACAATGTAACCGGCAGCCTCCAATTCCCGCAACGCAGCGCCTATGGCATCCACGCCCTCCTTACAGATCTTTGCAAGACCACGGGTGGTGTAATTCCAGTCCTCCGGTAAAGACAGCATCATGGAAAGCAGCCCCTTGGCTTTTAACGACAGGTTTGCATTTCGTAAATGATGATTGCTCATCACGGTATAATCACGGGTCCGTTCAATGCGAAATACGGCCATTGACCTCACTCCTTCCAAATTTCTCAGGGTATGAAAAAAGCCACAATCCTGTAAAAAGAATTGTGGCAGTCAGCTGTTTTGTTCACTTTTTCTGCGCCGGTAGGGGCGCTTGGAAATGGGCGGTTTATCCAACAGGTCATTTCCCTGAGAGAATGGCAGAGTTTGCAGAACACGGTCAATCTCCATAGATTCCATGCCATGCTGGGAATGGCAATCCTCCCGGATTGCTTCCCGGATTTCCTTTACAGTACACATTTCAATCCTTTCCTTTCGCAGTAATGATTTGTTTATGAGTGGCGGCGGCGCTTGTCCGGCTTAAAATCGAGGATATGTCCCTCAATCACACGGGCATACCGCTTGATTTTGATTTCCCGATGCTGCTGGCTTAGGAGGGCGGCCTGATAGCCGTCCTCGGTCAAAAACAGCCGCATTTCATCACCGGGACTGCCGTAGGCACAGGAACGCAGGACGGAAAACTCAATCATCCGGCGGGTGTTGTCCTGAAAACGCTCCACGGCAAGAATGTTGTGTCCTTTCAGCTCACGGGCTGAAATATCCCTCATAGGCGGCTCCTTTCTCAGCGTTCATGTTGCTGTTGGCGTTTTTTCTGCCACTGTTCCAGCAGCTTGATAATGGTTTCCTGCATCCGCTGGGGTGTGTAGCTCTTGGGAAAATACTTCCGCAAAGTGTCCGAGGTGAATGTCACCTTGTCCAGATCGCTTTTCTTTTCCTCGCCCATAATGGCCCGCATCACATCAATGGATAAATGCCCCTCTTGGCTGAATTTCTTGAGCCGCTGGGCTTGGGAGAGAGAGGGGGTAGCTTGTTCGCTGTCCATCGCGTCCAAAAGCTGGGTCTGTTCCTCTTTTTTCAGGAATGACAGCTCGTAGGCCGGATTGAGAGCGATTTTTCGCTCATCGACCATATCCAGCAGTTCGGGAATCAGTTCGGTCAGGCGGATGTAGCGGGAAATCTGGTTACGGCTTTGGCCGACCTGTTCTGCCAAAATTTCTCTGGATTCCTTTCCATCGAAATTCCGCCCAAGTTGGGCGGAATTTTTAGAAGGTCTCCCAGCCTGCCGTTTCATAGCCTCCAGCTTCATCTTGTAGGCAAAGGCCCTTTCGCTGGGAAGCAGGCTTTCACGCTGCAAGTTGCTGTCCACCATAATGATGGTGGCAGCGTCATCGTCCAAATCCCGGACAATGACCGGCATGGTTTCTTTCTCAGCCAGTTCACTGGCCCTGTGCCGCCTGTGTCCGGCTACTAATTCATAGCCGCCCTCCGGGTCAGGTCTTGCAATCGCCGGAACCAGCACACCATACTGCCGAACACTGTCGGCGGTCTCCATCATGGATTCATCATCCTTGACTTTGAACGGATGGTTCTTAAAAGGGTGCAGCTCAGACAGGGGGATTTCCAGCACCCGTTCCCGCTGTGCATCGGCACGGCTTTCCTCGGTGGAAAACAGGTCATCTACCGATGCCAGCTCTACTTTTTTCGCGCTGCTTTTCAAGTTTTGTCACCTCCTGCGTCAGATTTTTGTAGCTTTCAGCCACCTTGCCGCCGGGGTCATGGGCAAAAATGCTCTTGCCCTCGGCGCTGATTTCCTTTGCCCGGACAGAATGGGGAATCTCGGTGGCGAACACCTTGATTTTGCTGCCGTAGGTCTCCCGCAGCAGGGCGGCGATCTCCTTGGCAAAGTTGGTGCGGTTGTCCACCATCGTCAGCAGGATACCGTCTATCTGGAGCTTGGGGTTGATCTGCCGCTTCACCTTATTTACTGTTTGGAGCAGCTGTTCTAATCCTTTTGCGGGCAGATATTCCGCCTGGACGGGAATTATGACCCTGTTGGCGGCTGCCAGTGCGTTGACCGTGAGCATCCCCAGGGAGGGCTGGCAGTCAATCAGGATATGGGAATACTGTCCCTTGAGCGTGTCCAGATACTGCCGCAGGATGGTCTCTCGGCTCATGGCGTTCACCAGGGAGACCTCCATGCCGGAGAGCTGGATGTCTGCGGGCATCAGGTCAACGCCCTCCGGGTGGTGCAGGATACCCTCGCCGGGGCGCAGCGGCTCGTCCATCAGGATACGGCCCATCGCGTCGGACAGGGTAAAGGGCAGCTTGTCCGGCTGGGGATGGCCCAGGCTGATGGTCAGGCTGCCTTGCGGGTCTCCGTCGATCAGCAGCACCTTTCGTCCGGCCTGCGCCAGCCCGATCCCCAGGTTGGTACAGGTCGTTGTCTTGCCAACGCCGCCTTTCTGGTTGGCGATGGCGATAATTTGTGTGTTCACTTTGCAATCACCTCGTTTCTGGAATAAAAAAAGGGAGAATGTGACGTAAATCAACATTCTCCCTGAGAAACGATATGCGATTGTATTGCTGCTTGTCTTATTTGTGTTCAGCTTTTGGGGAGCCATCCCGCCACAAACCCGCATGAATACTGGATTTCTGCTTGTTTGTCTTTCCCTTTCCCGAATAACCTCTGTTCAACGATTTTTATGCACGCGATACAAGCCGGAAGATCCGAGCGATACTTAACGCAAAGGCAAATGCCGGAGAACACATGGGGAAACAGCCTTACGGATATTTGAGGGACAAGGACAATCCGAAACAATGGGTTGTGGACGGAGAAGCCGCCGAAGTAGTCAAAAAGATTTTTGCGCTGTGTGTAGACGGGAAAGGTCCTATGCAGATTGCAAGAATACTGCAAAAGGAAAAAGTTTTGACGGTAAAATCCTACTATGCAAAATGCGCCGGAAAGCCTTTGCCGGATAAGCCGTACTTGTGGGACGCAAACTCTGTTTCCAAGATTTTAGCGCGTTTTGAATACTGCGGGCATACGGTCAATTTCAAAACCTATTCCAAGTCAAACAAACTGAAAAAACGGTATGAGAACACGTCCGAAAACCGCCGGATTTTTCGCAATACCCACGAAGCGATCATTGACGAAAAACTCTTTGAACGGGTGCAGGAATTAAGGGCGAGCAAACGCCGCCCCGCCAAGCAAGCGGAACGGCAAGGACTGTTTTCCAACTTGATTTTTTGTGCTGACTGCGGCAGTAAATTACATTTCTGTACGGCAAGCAGTTTGACGCCCTCGCAAGACAGTTACCGCTGTTCCCGTTACAAGAGCAATACGGGAAGCTGCACCGCCCATTATATCCGAGAAGCAACGCTGAAACGGATTGTCCTGCAACGAATTTTTGATGTAACCGCCATGTTTTTCGACGACATTACCTCGTTTCGCGATATGGTGTATGAGCAGCGTTTTGAGAAAATGGAAAAGGATATGAAGCGGCGTAAGAAGGCATTGGAACAGGCAAGGAAACGGATAGCCGAACTTGACCGGATTTTCAAGCGGATTTATGAAGATGATGTAAACGGAACAATCAGCCACGAACGGTTTTTGAAATTGTCTGCGGAGTATGAAGCCGAGCAGAAAGAATTGACGGAGTTTGTTTATGCAGAGCAAAACGCTGTTCATATCTTCGAGCAGGACAAGGCAGACTTTGACAACTTTGCCGCCGTCATTCGCAAGTATGTGGGCGTGAAAGAATTAACCCCTACGATAGTGAATGAGTTTGTGAAGAAAATCATAGTCCATGCGCCGGACAAGTCCAGCGGCCACCGCCGACAGAAAGTACAGATTGTTTGGAACTTTATTGGGGAAGTAAATCTTCCTAACGACAGTCAAGTGATTGAACGGCAAAGAAAAGGCAGAACGGCATAGCCACACGCTATGCCGCCCTGCAAGATACGATTACTTCCTTATCACTACTCAAGACACCCCCCGTATTCTCATTTTTGAAAAGAAAACGGCGGCTTGAAATTGTTATTTCAAAACCGCCGTAAGGCTACTGTATTTTGTTTTGGCGCGTGAATATTCAGTCGCCATAACAACGGTTTTTTTATTACCGTTCTATATGGCGAGTTAATTTTAACGAATAAATGGGAGAATATGATCTTTTACTAACAGCCACCTATCTTTCGGATTTGGAATGAAATGTGATGCTATTGCAACAACAAGTTTTTTCTGCGGGACGCAACAAATTGTGTTACCACCATCCCCCATAGCTGCAAAGGCATGAAGTCCGTGATTTTCAAACAGCCACCACATATATCCGTAATGATTGAGATTAGGCGCAGTCGATTTAGCTATCCAATCTTGCGGAATGATTTGTTTTCCATTCCAAAAACCGTTATTCAGATATAACTGTCCAAATCGGGCCATTTCACGCACAGTCAATGTAAGTCCCCATCCGCCAGTAGTAATATTGTTTGGATCGTGAACCCAGCCTTTGACTCTTTTCCCGAATAAATCATCATATTCGTAAGAACTCATAGGATATTCGTTAATACTATCTATTCCAATTTGAGTAAAAAGAAATTTGTTGGCGAACTCTCTTGTACTTGTTCCCGTAACACGGGTTAATATCGCTGATAACAAATGGGCGCCAGCAGTAGAATATTTGAAGGCTCCTATTTCACCATTCTGTCCCATTTCTTGCAATGCAAATTCAATCCAGTCGGGGGATGTACAGAACGCCTCCAGTGGCTCGCTCCAGTCATTAAAAGAATACGGAGCAGTCATTGTTAATAAATTTTGGATAGTTACTTTTTCCCTCACACCATTAGAAGAAATGGAGGTGTATTCGGGAAAATACCCCATTACAGTTTCCTCTGTCGATTTAATATATCCCTTTTCAATCGCAATGCCTATCAATGCAGATAAAATACTTTTAGTTACTGATGCGATATGGATCTTACTCTTGCTATTTGAGTTACCAAAGTATTCTTCAAAAACGATTTGTCCAGCTTCCAGAATAACAATGCCTTCTGTGTTTTCATATTCATTTAGAATGATGGTGTGAAGATTGCTTGTAAGTTTTTTGTCTATCATTTTATCTCCTTTTTATTACAGGGTAATAGATTTCTGTAATATAGTCATCGGGTGTATTAGTAGCATTAGGCTCAGTAATATAGAGCTCAAATGGTGACCTGATAAAATCATAACCATTTGACTCAGCCCACTCTTGCTGGCGCGCATAAATAGATGTAATGTTTGCGTAGGAACCATTCAGAGTTGATTTTACACACAAGCCATTTTGAAAGTCTCTTGTTCCAGTAACCACTTCTTTAATCGGAACAGCAAATTCAATTTCAAATTCAAGGGGATCACAACCTGGGTTATGATATATAGTAATTGCAGGCCCCATAACCGTTAATTTTTCAGTTGCTATTTTTTGATACAGCTTACAAAAAAATTGACTATATCCATTTAGGCATTCTTCTTGTGTAAGTTTCCTACGCAAATAGAGAATATTCTGTTGAGGATATTCAACAAGTCTTACATCAATATCAAGCAAGTAACTCATAATTGATTTACCCACTTTCATTTGCTGAATATCAAAATCAATTTGGCGAATGATGGCGCTAATTTTTTCGATTTGATTTAACAACACGCCTTTTTGTCGGAGCAGAGCAGAGAGTATCTGCTTATCTGATGATACCCCCATTGCTCCTGTAATTACTTTGATTTCCTCTAAAGAAAGTTTATAGGACTTAAGCCTATTGATAAGCAACATTTTTTCTAATTGCTTAATAGAATAATATCTATACCCATTTTCCAAACTGATTTCTTCGGGATAGAGTAGTCCTATTTCTTCGTAATATCGTAGTGTTTTCGGCGTTACCTCACAAATTCGAGAGAACTCACCTATTGACAGCATTTAGTTTTTCACCTTCTTTTCTTAAAATAAAGTATAAACCTTTCCGTAAGGGCAAAGTCAAAGCCATTTTTAATTTAGATCCCTTATACAGATTTACTGTACCATGCATTAAAATCTTTAACAAGGATGCTATTATATCGCTCAACACGAAAATAAATACTACTTAAAGTAAAATTACATTTCGTTCTCATGGACTCACCCGAAATGTAGAATAATATAGGGTGATATGAGAATGTACCAATATGACAAAGACCTTGATTTTCACGCCCTAGGCCGTGAGATCAAACGCAAACGGGAGGCAAAGGGCTGGACGCAGGAATACCTGGCTCAGCTTGTGGATCGTACCCCGCGCTCCATCATGTATATGGAAAATCGGGGGCAGAAGCCAAGCCTTAATGTTTTTTACAAGCTCGTCACCCTGCTGGAAATTTCCGTGGATCAATTCTTTTTCCCGGATGAGCTCAAAGGAGAGAGCAACTGCCGGAAACAGATTGATGTCATGCTCAATTCAATGGATGAAAAAGAACTAATTGTCATTAAAGCCACAGCAGAGGGACTCAAGCAAGCCCGGGAAACGGAGGGAGCGTAAGGAAGCGTGACCTCCGTTTTTTTGCGCCATTTTCGGGGCTTGCACAAAACGGCAAGCAATTCGGGTGTGGCCACACTCCGAAATTTTTGCAGGCCGCAGGCCCGCAAAAATGCTTGTTGGGGAGCTCCCCAAACCCGCTGGACTTCGGGACAAATTGTCCCAAAGTCCAGGCGCAAGCGCCTGTTGGATGCGGCCCGGGCTAACGCTCCTGGGCCTTGTTTTCCCTCCCGTCCGTATGGCCGAGCAGATAATCAATGTTTGCCTTGACCGCAACGGCCTGCCGCATATCCGCCTGGGCTTTGCGGTACTCGGCATAGAGGGCCTTTTTCTTTTCGGAGAGTTCCCGGCGCTCCTTTTTCAGCGCGTCCATTTTCGGGAGCTTCGCCCCGCCCAAAAGATCGCTCATAGTAGCTTTGGCCGCCCGGTAGTCAGCCAGCTCCACCTCGTGTTGGGCCAGGTACTTTTTAGAATACCGGGCCGCCTTGTAGCCATCGAACACAGGGCGAGTTTTTGCATACTGTACCACCGCGCCCATGAGCTCAGAAGTTTTAGAGAGGGCCGTTTCCGTGTCCCGGAGTTCCCCGGCCAGGGCGTGAAAGCGATCCACCACCGCCTCAGTACTGGCCGCCAGTTCCTCATAGTCTGTGAACTTATGCTCCTGGAGATATTGGAGCGCGGCGGCCATCTGTTTGAGGTTGTAAACTTTGGCCCACCGCGCATAGGCCGGGCCCTTGCCCTGGGCCATGCGTTCTTGAATATCAATAATCAGATTGACACGCCGGGGCGGAGCCGGGCTGTCCTTCGGGAGCTCCGGGATGGGACGCTCCCCGGCAATCACCGCCCAGATGTCATCGGGATCAAAGCCGGGGCCCAAGACAGAAGCCCGCAGACGGGTGTACTTATCCTGCCCAGGAGCCAGGAACGAGATCACACCGCCACGCCCATGCTTCACCGCAAAGCCGGACTCCTCCATAAGCCGCAGGAACGCTGGGAAGTCAGCGGGCTTTTTCTCCAGGGCCTCCACGATGGCCAGCCGCACCCGCTGTTGTGCAGAGGGCGGCTTTTCGCCAATCCACTGGCCATAGTGGAGAAAACGGCCCTTACTGTGTTGCTTCGGATTTTGAATGACGGACAGCTCATGCTCGATGCACACCCGGTCAGAGAGCCTCCGCACCGCAAAGCTGGAGCCGATGAAGTTATGAAACTTTCGGGAGCAATCCTGGGCCGTAGAGTTGTAATAAATGTGATTATGAATGTGACCTTTGTCGATGTGGGTACAGACGAAAAACTGGTACTTGCCCTTTGTCCAGCGCATGGCTGTTTCATAGCCGATTTTGTTTGCCTCCTCCGGCGTGACCTCACCGGGAGGAAACGCCTGCCGGATCTGAAAGAACAGGGCCCCGCGCTCCACGGCCCGGCCCGTTTCCGCCTGGTACTGGCTTTTCGTCAGAAGAAACTCAGCGGGGGCCGACGCCGGATCGCAGAGGTAGGCAGACACGGCCCCCAGCTTTTTCGGATTGAGCCCGTAGGCAAACCGATCCTCCATCGTCTGGACAGCCGTTTGCCCCGCCGCTACCTTGTAGGGCCGGATATAGGTTGTAGCGATAGCCTCGCCTCCTTTCTGAAAAAAGACGGCGGCTGTGCTCCAGCCACCGTACAAAATCGAGGATTATATAACCTCTATTTAGTTATTCCCAATTCCAGCAAATTGAATTTTTATTTATTGTAAAATACGAAATCAGATAATCTTCTATTCCTTTTGATAGTTCATAAAGTTTATTGTAATACGAATCATATGCCATGCCATTATAACAGCTTTCGACAAGGCCATAGAGCGGCTTTTTAGGATCATACCATTTCTCTAAAACTACCGGACGCCCATTCTTATCAACCAAATCATAATGCATCATGCAATTTCTAAAAGATGAAGAAAATAGATTTGTACCTTCTTCGATGTGCCTAAGAAAATTTGTGCCATTTATTCCATTCGGACAATTTTGCTCGAAATGATGAATAATTTTATTTATTGCAAGCCATGTATTATGAGCCGTAACATATAGGACTCTCAAAGCCCATACATTTTTATCCCGGAAAATAGGAATGAGTAGATTATTCACAAATCCTATTGTAGACAGCAGATGCAAAATGATAAGGTTCGTTTCTTTATCTAAAGTCTCATTAAAAAATCCGTTTTTCCTGTTGGTATTAAAGTCAATATATCCATATTTAGGAACAGGATTAAAAAACACTGTTTGAGCTTTTATATTATGAACATCGCAGTACTTTACAAGAATTTCCGCAATTTGACTGCCCAACTTTTCTCCAACTATTCTCGCGTGCTCCCCTGGTGTTTTCCCCATGTCTTTTGGTATATTTAAGTAAAAATTGGCTAACTGTGTATCAAATACGACTTTACCATTTTCATTAAAATAGACTCCAAGGTTAAAATGTATATTAAGATTTTTAATAAATGAAAACCGTAGCTTGTTTCTAAAAATTTCGTTTTGTTGGTTATCGGACTCGAAAGCCATTTTTTTGCCTTTTGAGTACTTTCCGGTAAATACTTTTAGTCCGTTGCGAATATCTTTTACTTCTTTTTCAATTTCGCTACCAGTATCTTCTACCCCAAAAAACTCCTTTGCGGATCTACAATATAGCGCACAAAATGGTATTAACGATAAACTTACGGCACTATTATGAACATTCAATAATAAATCAGTTAGTGTCTTTCCTTCTTGTGCTATAAGTTCTTTTGAATGTACTCGTAGCACACTACAATATGTATCTTTGTCTATCGTGATCAATAGAACACTCCTCCTAAGCAAAATCTACATAAAAATCACAACAACCCTTTAGAAAAATCATAGCATACTGAATGTTTTACTGTCCATATATTTTATTTCGGGACAAATTGTCCCAAAGCGTTATCCCGCAATAAAGGTCTTTAACGAGTAGTTGAGATCGTCCAGCCTGCAGACCAGCCACTCGGCTGCGGCGGGCAGCCCGAAAGGAGAAAGCA